>Ga0233437_1001788_pt1 | contig 36513 bp, 34 predicted proteins | sample SI_122_August201_FD_182714 | JGI IMG/M metagenome (GOLD analysis project Ga0233437, IMG submission 182714) | Seawater microbial communities from Saanich Inlet, British Columbia, Canada - SI_122_August2016_200_MG | ecosystem: Environmental > Aquatic > Marine > Inlet | place: Canada: British... | reverse complement strand
TCGGATCTCAATTCTCAATTGTCGTACTCTTTTTATGCTGACTCTTTCAGAAAAATTCTCTTGGCAGTAAATCGACAAGAGCAAATATGTAATAAGCCCCGCCAGAAGCTGAACCATAAGACCGTGTTTGCTTCTTGCAATAAGGTGATAAACCTTTAGATGGCGTTTCCACCATGCAAAAAAGGACTCGATCTCCCAGCGCAGTTTGTAGATAAAAGCAATTTGCTCTGCATCCAGGTCGAATCGATCTGTGGCGATCCAGTAGTTGGTCTCGTCAACTCGATACCCTACCAAGCGAAGAGGAAGTTCGGATTTGTTGTTGTTTTGTTCGGATCCCAAGAGCACTTTAGCGTCGAAGAAAACGATGCTTTCATCCTTGACGTCGTATTGGTGAAGAATTTCCCTGCTTGTGTTTGCCTTGATCCGGCAAACGTAGTGTTTTTCATCATGTTGCCATTGGTCGAACAGTTTATGACTCTGGTAGCCGCGGTCCGCTACGCTCGTTTCGCCAGGTTCGATTATTTGATCGACGAAAGGACGTTCTGCGGAGTTGCCGTCTTCCAGAAATATCTTGCAGGGGATACCTTTGTTTAGGTCGAAGCCTACATGGGCTTTTGCTTTTTTACTGTTGTCCCGATAATCGGCCCAATACATAGAAAGCACGGAATCGATCAGTGAACCGTCTATGGCGGTGAGCTTGCCAAGTTCTTCGTGCGAGCTCGGCAAACCGCAGACTGCTTTTGTTTTCAATGCTTCGAAGAGGTAGGAAAACTGATCAAGCCCTCTTTCGTTTATAGCATCGAAAAACGTGCTTTTTTTAACGCCACCTTCTGGAGCGACGACAGATTTTGCAAAATCGTCCGTATTTAGTTCCTGCAAAAGATGCCGTCCCGACTCGAAGCTTTCGATGTGGTAGTAGACAAGTGCTTTGAGCTGATTTTCTGTATCGAATTCGATCGGTTTGTTTCCTCCGGGTTTCTGCTCTGGCATATCGGGTGCAATTTCCTGGACTGGATTGTAGAACTTCTCGAACGTTTTCGAAGTGAGTTTTTTTTTAAATTTTTTCAAGCTAATCAGTGCCATTTAAGTATCTCCTTGTAATTATAGGTATACTTAAATTGGCGACATTAAATTTTCTTGAAAAAGTCAAGAAAAATATCAGTTACATGTTTGTTATGTTTGATTTATATCATGCTGTTATATCGGTATTTATTTGCAATTTCCTAACCGGACACTGCTGTATCTTTTTTCAATAACAGAATGGGATAGAAGCTCAAAAGATCAAGATGCAAAAATTATCAGGCAACTCAATGCTGAGAAATTATATTAAAATATCAACACTTATTTTGAACACTTCTAGATGAAGTTATTACTTTGATGGAAATTTGAGGCATTTCAGGTGCGAGTGCTGGTATTTGGCGTGCGTATTTTACGATGACAAGAACTGTCACAAAGGAGAAAAGCATTGTTCGATGATTGGTTAAGAGCCTGACAACAATTAACTTAAGAAAAGAGATAGAAGAAATGGAACTAAAAAAGTTGAAACAGCACATCCGGACCTTGGCCACTTTACCGGAAAAGGATAATCCTATCGTCAGTTGTTATATGATGCTAGAGAATGGCCGAGTTAAGTTCAGTAATGCCTACGATGAACTTATTCAGCCGATCAAAGGCGGGTTATCCACTCAAGAATGGCAAAGCGTAAAAGCTGCATTGGAGCCCATCCGTATCTATTTGGACAACAAATTGCAGCCTGATGCTAAAGGCATTGCCATATTCTCGCGTGCAGGGGGCGAACCGTTTTTCCTCCCATTGCAATTTTGTGTCCCTTTGCCCTACTGGATTGTAGTGGATTCGACACCCAATATCTATCATCTGGTGGAACTCAAAGACACTTACCATCGCTATGTCGTACTGATCGCCACCCGAGAAAGCGCCCGAATTCTCGAAATCAACGTCGGGTCTGTCACCAGGGAATTGTGGACTCAACGCCCGGAACTACGTAAACGCATTGGCCGGGAATGGACAAAAATGCATTATCAAAAACATACTAAGGAGCGAGGCCGAAGATTCAGTAAAGAAATAGTGAAGACTCTGAAAAAACTGATGTCCGAAGCAGGGCACACTCATCTGGTCCTTGCTGGCCATCCTTCAATAATGGCCGAAATGAAAGACATTCTTCCCAAACCATTGCTATCGAAACTTGTTGATCTAGTTCCCCTTTCCAGTAAGACAGAGACAACAGACGTCGTAAAAGCAACAATTGGTTACTTTATCAGGGTGGAAGAGGAAGAGTCGCAATATACAGCCGAGATTCTTTCTAAAGAGTTACATACTGGGGGCCTCGCTGTGGCAGGAGCTGGTAATTGTCTCAAAGCATTGAAGGAGAATCGGGTGGACACCTTGGTTATACTTAAAACCTACTCGCCTGGCAGGGGGTGGACTTGCTCCGACTGCGGGTTCATTGACTTTGAACAACCGATCTTCAGCAAGTGTCCCATTTGTAGAGGATTGGCCTTGAAGGAATTCGATATTAAGGAGGAAATGGTGTGTCTTGCCGAATACATTGGAGCAGAGGTGGAAATTGTCAGGCATAGCGATGCCCTTAACCGGCTTGGTGGTGTTGGTTGCCTTTTACGTTATCGGCTTCATGATGAATTTTCTTGAAGAACAAATTTGCTGAACAATTAAAAAGCAGATGCTTGATTGGAATTGTTTTACAATTCAGGCATACATCAAACGGCAGCGATGATAAATTACGCACTGATGTTACGGCAATTAGTCGCTTTGTGCGGGTTACAGTTCAAAAAACAGTGCTGAATAACTTACTTTTACTCATGAAACAAAAGCAGGAGAGAAACAAATGATAAAAAAACCGAGTCAGGAAGAGGAATACATTGCACGTCAGGAATTTGAAAAACTCCAGAAAATCAAGACGGAGAAGCAGCTGAAAATTGCTGAAGAGGAGAAAATCAGATTGCAGAATCTTCATTACTTACGATGCCCAAAATGCGGTATGGAACTTGTTGAGATTGGCTACCAAAGTGTCATGATCGATAAGTGTACGGGATGCGAAGGCATCTGGCTTGATGCGGGGGAACTTGAAGTTATCTCAAAATTTGAAAAGTCGGGCCTCGACAAATTGTTTGGCGTTTTTAAAAAAGGTTGATATTTTCTGGCAGCATCCAGGCGAACCACTTTCAACAAAATACCGGCAGAGAACTAGTTTTTTTACATATCGAGACAGTCAGAACATAGTGATCTGAACCAGTTTTATGACCACTATGTTCATTCCAACTGAAGAATAATTTTCAATAATTGGTTCAATGAAATTAAAAATAAGATTTAATAAGTACGCTCCCCTCCACCCTGAAGATAACCTTCAACAAACATATGGTTGTCGTTATTACAATCCAACGATATGTAAATACATCGAACTTGAAGGAGTTTGTGCTTTTGTTCGCAATGACAAAGTTTGTATCAAGCCCCCTAAAAGTTGGAAAAAGAGCTATTTAATCCTTGCAAACTCTTACTGATTAAGGCTTGTACTCTAAAGACGGTCTATGAAAAAAAATCGCATGTTTTATCCATTATTTTGAATAAGTTCGAGTACAGCCGAAAACAATAAAGGCTGCGGACAGATCGTAAACAGAATTTTGATTCTCCCATTTGTTAGCGAACTGTTAGTTTTGATGATGGGAGTCTTTTTTCAGTTCCGTACTAACTGATTTAAAGAGAACATGATAAAATGGGTAGATATTTGCTGTAATATCGATACAAAATGCAAGAAGAACATAATCTTTAATTGAGGAGAATTTGAATGTCAGACAACATGAATCCCTGGGGAAATCGCGATAAAAAACCCTCAGAACTCGATGAGATCATACAAAAGGGATTAAAAAAAATATTCAATATCAAACAGGGCAATAAACCGCCATCCGGGCAAGATGGCAATTTAAAGCCCCCCGGAATGAATTTCGGGATCGTTGTGGTCCTGCTGCTGATTCTTTTTTTAGGCTTTCAATCCGTTTATCAGATCCAACCTAATGAGCAGGGTGTCGTACTGAGGTTTGGGAAGTTCAACAATGTCACCAGTCCGGGTTTGAACTTTCTCATTCCTTTAATCGAAAAAGTGATCAAGGTAGATGTCGAATCGATCCGTAAAGAGGAATTCGGTTTTCGCCAAAATGTCTCACGGAATTATTCCCAGGCGTCCAATGCTCTGGATCTTGAGTCATTAATGATCACTGCTGATAAAAACGTGATCCAGCTGAACTGGGTCGTCCAATATAAAATTCGCGATGCCGAGAGTTTTATTTTCAATATCAGAGACCCACGAGCCGCTGTCAGAGATGTATCTGAATCAGTGATACGCCGATTAGTGGGTAACCGGGATTTTGACTATGTTTTGAATAACAGGGAAGAGCTGGCCACATCAACACTTAAAGAGATGCAGGATGTCATTGACAAATACAACTCTGGAATTCAGTTGGTGGTGGTGCAGCTGCAGGATCTAAACCCACCCGATCCGGTACGTCCTTCGTTTAACGAAGTCAACGAGGCCGAGCAGGACAAAATTCGTGTCGGTAATGAAGCACAGAAAGAAGCGAACACAAAAATTCCAAAAGCCCTGGGAACAGCCAAAAAAATTATCCAGGAAGCAGAAGGATACGCTATAGAAAGAGTCAATCGAGCCGAGGGAGACGTGGCCAGATTCAATGCCATCCTGAAACAGTATGTCTCTGCAAAGGAGGTTACTCGAACGCGGATGTATGTTGAGACTTTGACCAACGTGCTGCCGAATGTCAGAGATATCGTTGTTATCGATCCAAGTAAGAGCGGAATGGTTCCTCTTCTTAACTTGGGCGACGCACTATCGCCCAGTCTCGGAAAAAAGAAATAGCTGGAAACCAACCATAGTCAATCATAGAATAACAGGAGCTGGATAATGAAACGAGCGTTAATTATTGTCGCCATGGCCGTTCTCTTTGTCGGATTCAACGGTTTCTTCGTCGTAGACGAAGGAGAACAGGCGATCATCACTCAATTTGGGCAACCTGTCCGCGGAGCGATTAAAGATGCAGGACTCTATTTTAAAATTCCGTTTATTCAAAAAGCTCACTATTTTGATAAACGGATTCTAAAATGGGATGGGGACCCAAATGAAATACCAACCCAGGACAAAAAATATATCTGGGTTGACACAACCGCCCGCTGGAGAATTAGTGACCCCTTGCTGTTTCTACAGAGAATGAATAACGTCAACAGAGCTACGTCGCGACTGAATGATTTGATCAACGGATCTGTCAGAGACTTCGTCACCAAAAATAGCCTGGTTGAAATTATCAGAAGCTCTGATTGGAATAAGAGTTATACGCTGACAACTGAAACTGCCAGGAAGAAAGAGATCATCAAGGTCGGAAGGGATCAGTTCTCTCAAATTGTTCTCAATAACGTCTCAGCACTTGCCAAGAGTTTTGGGATAGAGGTACTGGATGTTCTTGTCAAACGTATCAACTATACCAATCAGGTGCGACAAACGGTCTATCAAAGAATGATTTCGGAAAGGCAGAGAATTGCAGAACAGAGACGTTCAGAAGGGGAAGCGGAAAAAGCCAACATTTTGGGAGACATGGCAAAACAGCTGAAAGACATCGATTCCGGTGCCTATAAAAAAGCGGAAGAGATTCGAGGGGATGCAGACGCCAAAGCTACAAAAATCTATGGTGATTCTTATAACCAAGATCCTGAGTTCTACGCATTCCTGACAACGCTGGACAGCTATAAGAAAGTGCTCGGGAATAATACACGACTGGTTTTGCAGTCGGATTCTCCGTTCTTTAATTATCTGAAATCAATAGACCGTCGAAAATCAAAGTATTAAAACAGAGCAACCGTTTTTTTTGGCTTTGAACCCTGATGAAGAATGATAATGGCAACGAATTTAAAAAACGTTTCTGAAGAATCAATCTGGATCTGAATGAAAATTTAATACTTCAATAAGATAACTCAATGCGCGATAATATCGAAAAGATCTTAAAATTTGCAACCCAGCTCTCCCTTGAAATTGTTTACCAGGACACCAAAGCTGAACTTATTGTCGTTAGTAACGAAGACAAGGGGATTTATCAGATGGTCATTGATTGTGAGTACCCCATTTTGGTTTATGAGCAAATCATCTACGATATTAGAAACTTTACAAAGGAGCATTTTCTGAGATTGTTGCAGATGAATCGAAATCTGATTCAAGGAGCTTTCGTCATTGATGATCAAGCCAAACATTTGATTTTTAGAGATACCTTGCAACTGGAAAATTTGGATTTTAATGAATTCGAGGGATCGATAAACTCACTAAGTTTCGGATTGGCTGAATACTCCCGCGAGTTAATAAAAATGAATCAAGCATCAGACTGAAGGCTCTGTTGCAAAAATTGCATTACATAAAGAAATCTCAAGATGCAAAAAATATTGAGGAACGAGGATGTGTGAATTGCGATATCGGTGCGTAACATGAGTGAATTTAAAATAATGTCTTACAATATTGAAAATATGAGAAATCTATTTTCAAAGAACCAATTTGCTTTGGACAACATCGAAAAAGTGAAAAGCTTAGAAAAAATAATTACCAATCAACTACCCCATGTTCTTGGGATCGTCGAGGCCTCAGATAAAATCAAACATCATCAATATTTCATCGACAATACGAGACTTGTGGATTTTGGTTATAAAGTGAGTAAAAGCGATCACAAAAGAGGGAAGCAGGATTTGGTTGTCTATTATCGTGAACCATTTGAAATCGTAACAATGGATGATAATATTGAATTTTATGAAGAATGGATCGAAGATATTGATCAAGATGGGATCGAGGAAGTATGCCGTTTTGAAAGAAAACCATTAGAGATCCTGTTCCGTCTTAAAGGAACTGATATCACAATTTTGGTCATTCTGGTGGCGACTAAATCCAAAGGTGTTTTTTCAGTTAACGACTTGGTCAATCATCAATATCTCGCTCTGGCCAATCGGAAGAAATTACTGGCAGAATCAAAAAAAATCAGAAGAAGAGTTGATCAGTTAATGGATGAACAACCACAACTACCTTTGATTGTTATGGGAGATTTTAACGACAACCCGGGGATGGACTCCTATGAAAAGATCTTAGGCGCAAGCTCCATAGAGACTGTTATGGGATCCGTCTTTGAGCCGAACAAAATTCTCCATAATACTCTCTGGTATTTATGCAAAACAGACAGGCATAAAGATCTTTGGACCACTGAATATCCGGATTTAATCGTTCAGAATTTTGGCCTCCATAGAGCATGGCTGGATCATATTTTCATTTCCCAAAATCTGCTTTCTGAATCAGCACGGTTCAAATACATCATGAATTCTGGTGAGATTATCCCGAAAGATACTGATGCAAAAAACGCATCTGATCATTATGCAGTATTTTCCAGATTCAAAGTGTCAGATTGCTTTTTCTCAGTGGACTCTGGCTGACAGAGAACTGGCCTCAATTTGATGGATACTTTAAATAAGTCAATTCAGTTTAGAGATGGTTTTAAGAAAACCAAAGTATACTCCATGCAACGAGAAACTGAAGAAGACCAAGCGGTTCTTATCCCCAAGAACAGAAAGAAAGCTAAAAAGTCCCAAAAGAGGTTAAAAATTAATGTAGCAAACTTCTCAGAGAGCTGAACCGAAAACTACGCGTAGACATAATAACTCGCACCAAAAACAAGTTGGTTTTCTTCGAATGTGTTCATGGCCGATTTACTCTAAAAAAGAAGACAAGTGCTACGTAATTATCTGACCGTGATGATCGTCCCGCAAAAAAGCGGTAGAATCGTCAAATTCGAGATTTCTGCCCTTTTTATCAAAATGATCATGCTCACCTTTTGTATCTTGATTGTAGCATCAGCCGGCATACTGGTCGACTATTTCCTGATCAAGGAAAAAAGCCGAAATATGAAGAACCTGGAAAACTCAGTCATCCTGCAGAAAATGTCTATCCAGAAAAATAGCAATATGCTGCATAGTCGGCAAAACGAACTGAGTGACCTGAAAAAATTTGATCGTAAATTGCGATTGATCAGCGGCGTGCAAGAGTCAATCTCCCGTATTCGATTTGTGGGAGAGAGGAACGAACTGAATGAATATAAAATCCGCCTTACACCGGAAGGCCGCATGCTTTTACTGAAACTGAAAAAACTGGATTTTGAGACCAAGCTGCAGCAAATCAATTTTTTCCAACTATGGGGTTTTTTGCAAGAGCAAAAAGACAAACTTGCCAGAACACCTTCCATTGTCCCGGCACAGGGACATATCTCATCGAGATTTGGAAAAAGGAAGCATCCGTTTACAGGGGAAATCCACCACCACCAGGCGTTGGATATTTCGAATCGAGAATACACACCAGTCTACGCTCCGGCGGATGGTATTGTGAATAACGTAAGGATAGAAGGGAATTTAGGACTTTTTCTCGTCATTGATCACGGATACAATATTGTTACACGATATGGACATCTGGCTAAAACTGAGGTCACCGCAGGCAGAAAAATTAAACGGGGTGACCTAATCGCCAGAATCGGCAACACAGGACGAAGTACTGCGCCCCACTTGCATTATGAAATCCTGATAAATGATATTTATGTAGACCCGGAAAAATATATTTTTTGGGACAAATGAACAACCCAACCGCAAGCTGCGAGGTATAATACAAGGGCTGCACAATAAATCATCGCTGTATCGGTAGGGTCGTGACAAGACGGTGATGGGGTCAGTTTTGCTAGCCGGACAGCCTAAGTGATCCTATGGTCTTTTCATGGAAGAATATGAACATGAATCTTTATTTACCGCTTTGGTCGATTATGCGTTTCAATGTTTGAAAACTACTGCCGATTTTCCTGGTTAAAAACTGGTGCATGAGCTGGTTTTCAGCCAGTTTGGCCATTTCCTTATCCAGGTTCACAGTGTTACCATCTGGCCTGGGGTCGGGATTAAAACTATGTATCCGACGTCCCGTTACCGATTCTATCGGTTTCCGTTTTATCCCGTCGAAATGGCGTGGATCTGATGTTTTTAAAGGACTAGGGCGGTCATTGTGATAAGCTTTTAATAGTTCTTTTTCAAATACGAGGTCTTTTGCCCTAAACCCAGGAGTCTCCCGATTAGCAACATTGGAGGTAATAACGGAATGCCTTTGTGTCCTTAACTCTATCGCTTTTTCAATTAAACCAAGTTGTTTACTAAAGATGTCTATTGCCATCAGATTCACTTTTTGAGGAGTTTTATCCGTTTAGGTTTGAACAACAATTAACTGAGAAAAAATGCAAAAAAAAAGCCACATCGTAACGCTTTGGCCTTTTACAATCTAAAATATCGCCTGAAATGAAAAATCACTGAAAAGTGTTAAATAAAAAGGAAGGGGGAGTGATTTCAAATGGAGATACTTTAAGGGAGTAACTATTATTGGTTGTTTGTGGCAGTACTGTGATTGGCAGAAATGTCACCGAATCATAAACAGATCTCAGGTTAATTATAACCTGATTGGGTACATTGGTGACATACCGGCGTCAGATACGATTTTTGAAATGTAAATTGTTAATCATAACAGCTTATGAAATATCAGAAATTAATAAAAATACGCAGTCAAACGGGAGCTTTCAGTCTATCTCTCTAAAAAACTTTATCATTTCCATTCGACCTAAACCAACTGCCCAAACAGGCAACAGATTAAATTTCAAATATGACAACACCACAAATAGATCTGGCTTCTGTTGAACAAGCCATTAAAAAACTTCGAAACTTCACTATTCAGGATTTAGCCAGTCAAACCGGGCTCTCCACCTTTGATTCCAAGAGAGGAGTCGAAACCCTGATGAAAAAATACTCATGCCGCATGCTAGTCACCGACCGAGGGGAACTTATTTACGACTTTGGCGGCCTCGTTCGCAGGGGCAGTAAAACGCTGGGGGAACGTGTCATCGAAATAGCCGGGCTGATGTGGAAAGCGTTTACTTATTTTTTTAAAGTCTGGATCATGGTGATGCTGGTTGGCTATTTTGTGGCATTCGTTGTCTTGTTGCTGGTCATTGCAATAGCCTCTATGCAAGGTGACGACCGGGATCAGGGTTTTAATATGAATAGCGGCCCTTTTCTTATTATTATCAGAATATTATCGGAGTTCTTTTTTTGGAAAACCATTACTGACGATCTTACCTATCAGCGTGACCGGCATGGCTATCGTTATCGTCAATATGAACCGGTCACATCTGATTTGTTCAGGTCTAAGAGCAACAACAAGAAAAAGAAGTTCATCATTTCTGTTTTCGACTACGTTTTTGGTCCACACAGAGCAGAAATACACCCCCTTGAAAACCAACGAGAAGTTGCCACCCATATCAGAGAGAATAAAGGAATTATCACGATTGAAGAAGTTAGAGCTCTGGCAGGTTGGAAGGGGAGAAGGGCGGATGAATTTTTTACAGAAATGATTTCCAATTTTGACGGTGAAATCAAAGTCTCAGATCAAGGAGTTATTTATGGTGAATTTACTGATTTTCTATCCGGAAAGCATACAGAAAAAAGTACCGACATTGTTTTCTACTGGGATGAATTCGAACCTGAGTATTCATTAAACGGTAACTCTACCCAACAAAATATGATCATTACAGGCATGAATCTGTTTGTGCTTTTAATGTCATACGGTGTATTATCCAACCGATTTCAAATATATTCAGAAAGCACCCAATCCATTCAAATTTATTTTGGAGTGATCCCTTTTGTGTATTCAATCCTCTTCTTTCTCATTCCTTTAGCCCGCAGCCTTATCAATGGAATGCGCGAAAAACAACACCATTTAAACAATGTAAGAAAACGGTTAATGAAGGAAATCTACTTGAATACCAGAGCAAAAATGCCCTTGACGCACTTGGAACACGAATTAAATTCATCCCAGGAAATCACTGACGAAGTCAACCCAAAAAGCATTAAACAGATAATGAAAGATGAGGTTTATGATTGGAAAGGAGAGCTGTTTGTTGACGATAATGCCGCCTTGGTCTACGATTTTACTCTTTTAAGAGAAAGCCAAGCCGAAGCAACACGTCTGCGGGCAAATCGCCAATCAGGTGTGATGACCGGCCAAACTGTATTTGATACAGGAGCGGGTTAAAACCAATTACGGCTTTTTTATTATGACCATTTTCCGTTGAGGAACTCCCTGCAGGAAAAATGAACAAGAGTGTTGTATGCCGAAACTTTCTGAACAGGATACTCTCTTATTCGATACAGTATACGCCGTTTGATCTGTGTATGTGTGTCTAATTAAACATCTCATATAGAGAATAGCGATGAAAAAACGTCACCTATTTGTTTTTCTACTTAGTTGTATAACTATTTGTTTATTCGTACCTTTGCATTTGTATGCTGAGGGGAAAAAGGAGTTATCTAATGGGCAGAAGATATATGTTCCCGTTTATTCACACATTTACATTGGGAACAAAGAAAAGCCATTTTTATTAACAGTTACGTTAAGTATTAGGAATACTGATCCTAATAATTCAATCAAAATTATTGTTGTCGATTATTACCATACCCAAGGGAATAGATTAGAAAAGTATCTGGATAAATCTGTTATTTTGAATCCATTAGGATCATTGCGCTATATCATTCCAGAAAAGGACAAAACGGGCGGATCAGGTGCCAATTTTATTGTTGAATGGAAATCTGATAAGTATGTTAATCCGCCGATTGTTGAAACAATAATGATTGGCACATACACTCAGCAAGGTATTTCCTTCACCTCACGCGGGCAAGTGATTTTTACATCAAATTGATCTTAACTCGTCAAGGAGTCAATCGAATATGGGTATTGCTGCAGACATTGCCATCATCATTGTTGCGGCTCTGATCGGAGGAGCAATTGCGCAACAGCTTAAACAGCCACTTATCCTGGGGTATATACTGGCCGGTCTTCTGGTCGGCCCCCATACCGGATTAGTAACTATAACTGAGGTTCATGACATTGAGCTCTTAGCGGAAATTGGTATCGCGCTCCTTTTATTTGCTTTGGGGGTGGAATTTTCTTTTAGTGAATTAAAACCGGTTCGATGGGTTGCCTTGATTGGAACACCCATTCAAATGGTTTTAACCATGGGATTTGGTTACGTCATAGGACGAATTTTGGGTTGGGATTTTTCCTCTTCCGTATGGATTGGAGCACTTGTTTCTATCTCCAGCACCATGGTGGTCTTAAAAACCTTGGCAAATAGAGGGTTGATGGGATCGCTTTCCAGTCGGGTGATGATTGGGATGTTGATTGTTCAGGACTTAGCTGTCATTCCGCTGATAATAATACTGCCACTTTTGAAAGACTTGAGCAGTGGGTTACCCATATTGGGTTTGGCACTGGTTAAAGCTATTGGTTTTTTATTGGTCATGGTTATTGCCGGTACGAGGGTTATTCCCAGCGTCATGAAATTTATCTCGAAATCTAATTCCCGGGAACTTTTCCTCCTTGCTTCAGCGGCTATCGCTTTAGGAGTGGGATATGCAACCTACTTGGTCGGCTTGTCGTTTGCGTTTGGGGCCTTTGTTGCCGGAATGGTGATCAGTGAATCGGAATACAGTCATCAGGCTCTGAGTGACATTGTACCACTGAGGGACGTGTTCGGTATGCTTTTTTTTGTCTCAGTAGGTATGCTGATAGACCCTGCCTATCTCATGAATAACCTGGGTGAAGTGCTACTACTTGTACTGTTAGTGGTGATCAGTAAGAGCCTTATATTTGGAATTCTTGTTCGCTTTTTTGGTTATTATAATATTGTCCCCATAGCCGTCGGTCTTGGACTTTCCCAAATCGGGGAATTTTCATTTGTATTGGCCCGTGTCGGTTTGAGCACCAATTCAATCAGTGAAGATTTATATGCTCTTATTCTAACTGCTTCCGTCATGACCATGATTTTGACGCCATTTCTTTCGTCATTGACAACCCCGATTTATAAACTGAGAAAACGCATGTTCAAGCATGAATCTGTGCAAACCATCAACATCCCGGAAACCGGGTTACGCAATCATGTTATCATTGCTGGCGGGGGCCGGGTGGGTCAGAATATTGCTAAAGCATTGCGTCATCTGGATGTACCTTACATCGTCATTGAGCTGGATTCCCACAATATCAACCAACTTAAAGATACCGGAAACCCCATTGTTTTCGGAGATGCCAGCCAGCCGATCGTGTTAGAGGCTGCCTCAGTCGAACACTCCCGGCTCCTATTGATTACGACGCCGGCGGTGATCATCACCCAGACGATTGCCCGGTTATGCCGCGATCTAAATCCCGAGCTAAGTATCATTGCGCGATGCAGTGAAGAAGGGCAGATGAAAATTCTACATGACCTGGGTGTAAGTGAAGTTGTGCTCCCGGAATTTGAAGCCGGACTTGAAATTACCCGCCAGGCGTTTCAACGACTGGGGGTTCCACCCATGAAAATTCTTCAATTCACCAATCGACTCAGACATGGGGTCTATGAGCCTGGTCACGAGACTGACCAAGACTATAGAATTCTGTCCCATCTGCGAAGAGCTGCTGATTTATTAGAGTTAACATGGATTTTGGTTACTGAAAACAGCCCGTTGATAGGCAACACGGTCAAAACTTTGGATATTAGGAATAAAATGGGCATTTCTATCGTAGGTGTCGTTAAAAACGGCAGAGATGTGCTGCCAAATCCTGACCTGGACTACCATTTCGCGAACAAGGATCTTCTGGCGGTAATGGGGAATCCTCAACAGTTAATTTCTTTTCAACAGTTCATTAATCCCAATGATTAAGTTTCACCTGAAAAGGCTGTGCTGGATAAATAAAAATTTGAATAATTCTCGGCTAGCCAAAAAAAAATAGGTTCACTGCTATGCTTTGAATAGAAAGAATCTTTAGGAAATTTTATGCGATTTTACCGTCCGTTACCTTCAAACAGCCTTTCTATAGTTGTATTTCAGCACACCTCCAAGCCGACTCCTACATTCAATCTTACTGTGTCGATTCCGAGGATCGTAATCTTGAGATGGAAACAGAAGGCGATTATCTTTGCCTTGATGGTTCCGTTCCTGGTGATAGTGGATTGTGTATTCTTTCAAAGCCCCCAATAGACTTTCATCACCAAAGAAAATAAGCCCGGAAATACATTCAGATTTCACTGATAAAACCCATCTTTCACAAAATGCGTTGGCGTAAGTCGTCAAATACATCTCATCCCAACGATGAAGAAGTAGTCTTTGAAGTTATCCATTCATTCAACCCGCTCTACAGCAAGGTATTCATTCCTGATAAGTAATTATTCATCTAGCCGACCGCTAACTGAAGCCAATGCTTCGACAACTTCCCAAGTGTTTCTCATTAATCGAGAGTTTCTCATCAATGTTAAAGAAACACGTCGCTGGTAAAAGAAACACGTCGTCCATAAAGCCTCCATTAATTACTATACTATTCTAATTTTATGGGAGAATTTCTTGTTTTCAGGAAACTTAACAGGGCAATCAAAGAAGCGCAATTGGTATGACGGACGGAATTATTGCCTATTTTTCGGCTATATCTATTGTAAGCAGAGGATTTAGAGAGGAAATACTTTTTTTATCACATAGAGAGAATAGGACCCGCTCAGCTCATTACAACCATCCTACTCAATTTTATAAAGTCTATTAACAGACTCGTTCATTTTTGTAATCAACTCTTCAATATCGATTGGCTTCATTAAATAGTCGGCGGCTCCCAATTGCATACCCTTTATCCCATCTTTTGTCGAACCACGACCTGTCAAAAGAATGACTGTAATTTGCGGATGCTGTTCCTTGATTCTTTGCAGAATTTCCAGACCTCCCATCCCCGGCATCATTACATCTAAAATGACAATTTTCGGGGGATTTTCTTCAATCAAATTCAGTGCACTTTCTCCATCCAAAGCAGTTTTCGTTGGTATTCCTCTCAGCCGGAACCGTTCAGACAAGGTCTCTAAGAAGTCTTTTTCATCATCCACGATTAGTGTCGTAAATTTTTTCATTCCTCTTCTCCGCCTAATTCGGGTATTATAAAGGCAAATAGACTGTAAATTTAGTTCCTTGGCCCTTACTGCTATCCACCTGGATATCACCTCCCATTTTAGTCACGATACTGTAAGTTATAGGTAATCCCAAGCCTGTGCCGTATTCCTTTTTTGTTGTAAAAAACGGTTCAAAAATGCGGCGAATGTCTTTCTCTTCTATTCCAGCCCCATTGTCTTGAATGGAGATGGAAAGTCTTTCGGAGTTTTCAATTTTTGTGATAATAGAGATAAGACCATAATCTTCAACTGCAGCCAATGCATTCGTCATTATATTAAGAAAAACCTGTTGAAGCCGACCGCGATCAGATTTAATCTGAGGTAGGTTTTCTTCTATTTTAAGGTCAATTTTAATGTTCCGCAATTTTGCTTCCTGCTCGATAAAGTTTACTGAATCTTTTAATACTTCAGCGATTTCCAAATCTTCTAGCTGAATGTCCATGTGACGCGTAAACCCCAAAAGACGGTGAGTAATTGCCTTGCATCTGCCAATTGATTGATTAATGGAGTCGATTATACTAAGAAACTTCTGTTCCTGCTCATCAACGTCGTTAATGATATTAAGAGGAGTTTTGTCTTTATCATTGGTTTTGGACTCGATTATGTCTCTCATTAAACCGGCTTTCTGATGAATAATGGCCAATGGGTTGTTTATTTCGTGCGCGACACCGGCGGCCAGTCTTCCCAGTGAGGATAGTTTTTGATTGTGCTCCAATTCTCGAAATGCGACTTCTCTTTTAATATCAGCCTCTTTGATTTGCCTGACCAGTATGTCAGCAAGTTTGAATATAACCAATAAGGCGATCAGTTACGACAAAGAAATTATTGGAAAAAAGAGGCTACAACATAGAAACTGCCTCAAGCGGCATGGAAGCTTTGAATAAAATGAAAAATCTTCATATCCAGCTGGTCATCCTGGATGTAAAGATGCCCAATATGGATGGGATCTCAACCTTAAAAAAATTAAAACGGGATTTTCCTCTGGTTGAAGTTATCATGCTGACCGGACATGCCACTGTAGAAAACGCTGTTGAAGGGGTGAGGCTGGGGGCGGCGAATTACCTGTTAAAGCCGGTCGATATCGATGACATTATAGAAACCATCGAAGAGACCATGGCAAAAAGGCAAAGCATTAATGCGCAAACTTCCAGAAGGACAAAAAACTTTGAAAAGTATCGAATTCAACTTTTTCTTGGTATTTTGGGCATCTTCATACTGCCCTTTAGCCTGCTTTTTTTGATTGGATACTCATGGTTCAACAATGTCTGTCGAGTTTTTATGGTGAATCAACAGATTAACGTTTTTTATAGTTGGATATGCCTAAATAGGAATATGATAACAATAATACTTGCAATCATCGTCTGCTTGATTGTGATCGGGATCTGGTTTGCAGTGAGAAATCTGATCCAGCGAGTTCGAATTATGGCTGAAAAACGTGATGAATTGCAATTTCAACTCTTCCATGCATCAAAGCTGGCTTCAATTGGCGAACTGGCGACTGGAGTCGCCCATGAAATAAATAATCCGTTAGCGATCGTTGTTGCCAGATGTGGCATTATCCGCGACCTTCTCAACCCCGAATTCAACCTGGAGCCGAAGCCGGAAAAAATTCTTGAAGAACTCGATATCATCAATCAAGCGGCATACAGGGCAAGGAGTATTACGGCACAACTTATCTATTTTGGACTTAAGAGTGCGCCTGATTTAAGTCCCTGTGACATTAATCAAATCCTGGACGAGATCATCGTCGAATTAGAAACGGATGATTTCAAAAACAGCAAAATAGACATCATACGCAACTATAACCAAGACTTTCCTGTTATCCGACTTGATAGGATCCGGATTAAAGAGGCGATTTTAAATCTTCTCGATAATGCTATTGAAGCCATTTCAGGATCGGGAACCATTACCGTTTCAACTGAGCAAAAAAGTGATCACATCGATATAACTGTCAAGGATACCGGCTCAGGGATGACTCTTAGCCAAATAAAAGAAATATTCAAGCCGTTTTACACCACCAAGGAGGTCGGAGAAGGAACCGGGCTTAGCTTGAGTGTTTCTTTAAGTATTGTTGAATCCCTTGGTGGAACCATAGATGTTCAGTCCCTGGAGGGCGTCGGTAGTTCATTTGTTATTTCACTGCCGATTTATGGGTAGCAGCAAATCCTCATATTGGGACAATCTTTGTAAGTATCTAACCGCAGGTAAAATACGGACTATATATAAATTTCTATAATTATGAGCACAAAAAACGTATGAATGCGAGTTTAGTGATTTTTTAAAGGTAGTCTCTAGAACATTATGTGTCATATTGTACCACTAAGCGTTTCCAAATGTGCTATATTGTCTCTGGCTGTGAAACGATATTTTTTGATATTATTTATAAGCATCTAATATATTTGGCAATTGTAGTTTGGCATACTGCTTGCTGCTGTATCAACAGAATATTTAAATCCAATTAAACAACCATAACCTCAAAAAGGAGGTACATTATGCCAGTTATCACAATAACTAGTGGAAAATACACTAATGCAGGGGACATTGTAAAAACATTGTCTCAAGAACTCAGCTGTAAAGTGATTACGGATCAAGATATTTTTGAAGAGACTGACCGAGTATACGGAATTAATCCGGACACTCTGCAGAAGGTGATCAACAATAAGCCGTTTGTTTTTAATGATTTCACTCATACCAGGGAGAAATCAATTGCCTGTCTCAAAAAAACCTTAGTTGGTTATGTTTCCAGTGGAAATTGCATATTCCAAGGGCTACTGGGTCATCTTATTCCACAACAAACATCACATGTTTTGAAGGTATTAATTATTACAGACAAAAAAACACGAGCTGAAATTGGAATAAAAAAACATGGATTATCAGAAAAGGAAGTTACAAAAAACATCAACTACGCTGATAGGCGTGCAATTCTCTGGACCAATGCGCTTTTCGGGAAAAAAGCCTGGGACCAATCTCTTTATGATATTGTTATTCCATCTGATAAGTTTGACACAAACAAAGCCATAAAACTGATTCTTGAACATCTTGAAAAAATCTCAGAAATGCCAGTGGACACAATTAAACGAGAAGCCGGCGATTTTGACTTAATGGCGGACATTGAACTCGCTTTGTCCAAAACAGGTGCTGGACTGATCGTATCAACAAGCAACGGAGATGTGCTTATCACTATTAACAAAAATGTCACGATGTTGTCTAACTTCAGCAAAAAAATTAGCACCATTGCAAGTAGTATTGAAGGCGTTAAATCCGTAAAAACAAAGGTCGGGGGAAAATATCAACCCAGCATTATTCGTAGACATAATTTTGAAACTCCAACGAGAATTTTGCTGGTGGATGATGAAAAAGAATTTGTTCAGACTCTCTCAGAGCGTTTAAAGATGCGTGAGATTGAAAGTAATTATGTGTTCAGCGGAAAAGATGCTTTGGACTTTGTTGATCAGGAAGACACTGATGTGATGATTTTAGATCTCAAAATGCCGGGCATTGACGGATTTGAGGTTTTGAAAAAGATCAAGAAAACAAAACCAAACATTGAAGTTATTATCCTCACCGGCCATGGTTCGGAACAGGACCGAGAAACCTGTATGAACTTAGGCGCATTTGCCTATCTGCAGAAACCAGCCGACATTGACTCTCTGACCGCCACAATGCAAAAGGCGTATGAGAAAATAAATTCTGCAAAAACGGAGCTATCCGAATAAGAATTAGATAATCTGTGATGAACGGGTTGTTAAACGGGAAAAAGACGAGAAAAAAGATGAGCTTAAGAGTTCTTTTAGTTGATGATGAAAAAGATTTTGTTGAAACCTTGGCTGAACGCCTTGAAGTCCGCAATTTTACGGTTCTTACAGCCTTGAGTGGAGATGAGGCCATAGAAAAGGTAAAAAAATATCACATTGATATTATTGTCATGGACCTTTTAATGCCGGGTAAGAGTGGAATCGAGACATATAAAGAGATCAGGATGATCCATCCTGCAGTAGGCGTCATCATGCTCACGGGTCACGCTGAGCTTGAGACTGCCATGGCAGGCCTGAAATTGGGAATTTATGATTATCTGATAAAGCCTGTTCAGATCGAAGAATTAGTTGAAAAACTCAAGATGGCCCACAGCCATAAAGTTGTGTTTGAAGAAAGAAAAAGTCGAAAATGAGAACTATTTTTTCTAGATTTTAATGTAGTACAAATCACAGTCAGGGAGATAACAAATGGGGTTTTTTAAGCATTTTGGCGAGTTTATGATGTTGGGTGCCAGGGCGCATGCTAAATGGGAAATTGAAATATCAAACACAATTTTTAACGACAGAAAGAGAATGATTATTCTCTGTCTACTGATTATTCCGATCATCCTTGGGGGTATGGCGTTTGCGAACGAAACCGGCGATCTGCTGCCCCAGGTGCTGGGCGGTAAAAAAGCGTACAGTCCTGCCTTTTTCACCATAGAGATTTTTATTATTTCAATTCTGATCGGACTGGGGGCAGGCTTGATTACCGGATGTATCGGTGCAGGCGGCGGGTTCATTATTGCGCCGGCGCTTATGAGCGCTGGCATCAAAGGGATACTGGCTGTGGGAACCGATCTGTTTCACATTTTTGCCAAGGCCATTATGGGAAGTGTATTGCATAAAAAACTGGGGAATATCTCAGTACCCCTGGCTGTACTATTCCTTGTCGGGGCTATCATGGGTGCCACAGGTGGCGGCATAATCAACCGTGTTCTCTATGAAATCAATCCGGTCTTAAGCGATACCTTTATCACTTCTATTTATGTTCTGATGCTCGGCCTCTTGGGAACGTATGCCTTGACTGACTATCTGAAGGCCAGAAAACTACCGGAGAACGGAGAATTTCAAGGTGAAGGAGGAGAGGGGGCGCAGATGGGAAACTTACCCCAGAAAATACAGTCCATAAAATTCGGACCCATGATCGCTTTTGACCAGGGATTGATTCCGGGCGGCAGGCAGGTATCGGCGATATTTCTGATTCTTAGTGGTGCTCTAGTTGGATTCTGTGCTTCCATTATGGGGGTAGGGGGTGGTTTTCTGACGTTTCCTATTTTTGTCTACGTACTTGGCGTTTCTTCAATGACCACGGTGGGGACTGATATTTTTCAGATTATTTTTACAGCCGGTTATGCGGCAATCACTCAATATGCCATTTATGGTTTCATTTTTTACACTTTAGCTATTGGGATGTTGTTAGGATCGCTTTTTGGTATCCAGATTGGTGCCCTGGTGACTAAAGTCGTCAAGGGGATAACCATTCGCGGATTTTACGCCATGGCTGTACTGGCAGGGTTTGTAAACCGTGCTTTTGCGCTGCCCGGAAAACTGGCGGAGATGGACATTATTCCTTTATCAAAAGAGGTTACATCTGTTCTGGATGCGATCGGGGTTTGGGCATTTTTCATTGTGATTTCTATCTTTGCCGTCTGGGTACTCGGTACATTCTTCAAAAACATTAATGTATTACGTGGTGGAAATTCCGAAATCCATGTGGAGGTTTGATATCAGTCCATGGCCCCATGAAGAGTTTCCCTGTTTATTCCCTCCTTGGAAAGAGGCCAGGGGAATGCTTTTTTAAATATTCTCAACTAAAAATAAACAACAGGATGACACCATGACAGCACAAAAAAAGGAGTTACTAGCCGGAGTATTCCTATTTACAACCTTTACAGCGGTACTTGTGGTCATATTTTTGCCCCTTTTAAACGGTAAAAACATGATGCAATATATGGATGATCTTTACAATTCCATTTCAAAGGGATCGGTCTATTATATTCCTGTCCTGAAAGAGGAGTCACAAAGACTTGAAAGCAAAATTACCAATGTGTCTCTTCAGTTGGACGATGAACAACAGGCGAAAGAAGTGGCAGCTCTTTTTACGTTAAGTGGTGCACAGGTGGAATTATCTGGATCCAGGTTAACGGTTTCCGGAAAACTGAGCGATATTATGTCTAACAGCCTTGAAGATGCTGATTATTTATTCCACAATCAAGCCGACAAAATTCAGAAAAAATATGGTTATCATGGCAAAAAAGCACTTTATAACTGGTGGATAGGTCTGAAAAAACTTGATAAGGAACTCACAAGGCTAAAATTGTTCCAGGATGCGAAGTTCGTTTCTGCGGTCTTGAAAAGAGCAGTGGAATGTTCCTATAACTATTATCTGATAAAACCTCAGCACATATCCGAAAAGGTTTTACACGTCATTTTATCCCTTGTTTTTTATGTCGTATACACAGTGTGGTTCGGCTTTGCCATTATGTACATACTAATGGGCCTGGGTTTTAAGCTTGAGCATTGACCGCAGAATAGCAGTTGGCTGTGTTTAAGATAATTCTATCAAGCATCAATTCTGTTCAAAGCTAGATTTTAAATACTCCAGATGAAGCTCTTAAAACATTTAATTAAAAAAATTATTTCTAGAAAAGATCAACATGAGGTCGTCAACGGAGAAGAGCTGCGTCTGGAGTTTAAATCCCGGTATCATAGTTTTAAGTTGCTTCTGCACTCTAATAACAGAGCACTGGAGAATATGGCAGCATTGGAAAAGGCTATACAAGGGACACAGCCTTTCGGCATGCCTTTTATCAAAGCAAAATCCACTGCTGCCTGTGTAGATGTTTTCCGTATGATACGAAGTCTGGATCAACTTACGCCTGGCAAATACAACGGTTTAGAAGACAGGTTTCAGCTGATTGAAAAAAATATCTCTGACATTCTTTCACCCAAGACGGTCTTGGATGATACCCGGTTGATCATTCCTTTTGCTTCAATTAATCAGGATTTAATCGGGCTTATAGGAAGCAAAATAGCCAAACTGGGAGAAGCAAAAAATAAAATTGGGATCAAAGTACCTGATGGGTTTGGTATCACATCGACTGCTTTTCAAAAATTCATTGCCCATAATAATCTGCAGGTCGAGATCGACCGTAGATTCCAGTCTGCAGACTTCAATGATTTAGAAATGCTGGATAAGATCAGCTCTGAGATCAGAGAGCTGGTATTCGAAGCCGAAATTCCAGGAGCATTGGTCATGGCGATAGAAGAGGCCTACCAGCAACTCGAGAAAAAAAGCAGTCAAGCATTCAGCCTGGCTCTGAGAAGCAGCGCTCTGGGGGAAGATCTGGCCAGGACCTCTTTTGCAGGGCAGTATCATTCAGAGCTCAATGTGAACAGAAAAAACATCCTGCAGGCATACAAACAGGTTATTGCCGGCAAGTACAGCCTCCCCGCGGTTACCTATCGCTATAATTGTGGTATTAAAGATGAAGATGCGCACATGTGTGTTGGATGCATGCTCATGGTTGATGCCGTTGCTGGCGGTGTCATGTATTCGCAAAACCCTGTAGATACAGGCGACGATCGGATTATTATTAATTCCGCCTGGGGATTGCCAAAATCTGTGGTCGATGGCAATGTAGCAAGCGATCAGTTTTTGGTGCCCCGTGATGGATCGGTTAATGGGATACAGCAGAAAATTAAAGAAAAGCAACTGGAATATGCCTGCTCTTCAGAGCAGGGGGTGTCCAGCAAGCCTCTGGCGGATGAGATAAAAAATCTGCCCTCGTTAAATCAAGAACAAGTTTCTACTTTGGCAAAAATGGCGGTGAGGCTGGAAGCATATTTTGAGTCGCCACAGGATATTGAATGGGCTATAGCCAGGGATCAAACTACATATTGCCTTCAATGTCGTCCTTTACGCTTGATAGTTAAGCAAAAAAAAGATCCGGTGCCCATAGAACTGCCAAAAGAGATCTCTATCGTACTAAACGGTGATATCGCGGGCAGTCCGGGAGCCGCTTCTGGTCCTGTTTATTTAGTTACAAAAAACGCTGATGTCCTCAAGTTCCCAGTGGGAGCGGTACTGGTGGCAAAACAAGCTCTTCCGAAATGGGCACCGCTTTTAAACCGGGCTTCTGCAGTGATTGCCGAGCAGGGCAGTTTTGCCGGCCACTTGGCTAATGTTGCTCGGGAATACGGTATTCCATCTGTATTTAACGTTAAAGGAGCTACGGATAAATTGCAGAATGACGATTTGATAACGGTTGATGCTGAAAGGTGCCAGATTTATAGTGGCAGGATTGATACGTTACTAATCAATAAGGAAAGGAAAAGGGACATGATGGCCGGTAGTCCTGTTTACGAAACCATAAATGATGTCAGCAGACTGATTGTGCCTTTAAATCTTTTAGATCCAGACTCAGCTAAATTTAATACGTTTAACTGCAACACGCTTCACGATATAACGCGTTTTATCCATGAAAAATCAGTGCATGAGATGTTCGACTTTGGCAGCAAACACAAGTTCTCGGAAAGATCGAGTAAACAGCTAATATACAAGGTACCCATGCAATGGTGGATACTGAATCTTGATAATGGGTTTAAAGAAGAAGTTCCTGGAAAATATGTGCATTTGAAGAATATCGTCTCAATTCCTATGCTGGCTTTGTGGGAAGGAATCGTCGCTATTCCCTGGCAAGGCCCTCCGGCAATCGACGGCAGGGGCTTAATGTCGGTAATGTTTCAGGCAACAACTAATACGGCGCTGAATACGGGAACACGATCGCGATACAGTGAGAAAAACTATTTCATGATCACCAAAAACTTCTGCAGCTTGAGCTCACGACTCGGATTTCATTTTTGTACTATCGAATCCATGGTGAGTGATAAATTGGAAGAAAACTACATTAGTTTTCAGTTCAAGGGAGGGGCTGCGGATTACAAGAGGCGAATTAAAAGAATCATGTTTCTAGGGGATATTTTGGAAGAGAACGATTTCAATATAAAGATCAAAGAGGATATTCTGATTGCCCGCCTGGAAAATAAAGAACCCAGTGCTATCGTAATACATTTGATGATACTGGGGTATCTGACTATCCATACAAGACAATTGGATATGATCATGTCAAATACTGCATCCGTTAATTTTTACAGGAAAAAATCTAGACTGGATATAGAGGAAATTATTAAAAAACAAACTGATGAGACTAGTTCATTGGTTAAGAGTCTTTAAAAACAATTTTAAAAAGAGGTCATTATGACAATCATAACAATTTCCAGAGATTCATATAGCAAAGGAAGTGAGCTGGCTGAGAAAGTAGCTGAAGAACTCGGATATCATTGTATTGCCAGAAAAGTTCTGCTGGAAGCATCGGAAGAATATAATATTCCTGAAATAAAGCTCATTCGAGCACTTCATGATTCACCTTCTATATTCGAACGGTTATCGCTTGGGAAAGAAAAGTATATCAGCTATATAAAACATGCTCTGCTTAACAGTGTGAAGGAGAATAACATCGTTTATCATGGACTGGCGGGCCAATTTTTCTTAAAAGGTGTTTCCCATGTGTTGAAGGTAAGAATAATTGCCGATATGGAAGATCGCGTTAAAGAGGAGATAAAAAGGGAAAAAATCACAGAAAAAGAAGCTCGTCAAATTCTAATAAAGGATGATGAGGAAAGAAAGAAATGGAGCCGATTTTTGTTCGGAATCGATACCAATGATCCAAAGCTATATGACATATCGTTGCGCCTGGGAAAAGTGTCTATCAATGAGGCTGCCGAAATAATAGCCTTTGCTTCCAAACGTCTTTGCTTTGAACAAACACCTGAATCAAAAATGGTTTTTGGAAATCTCCTTTTATCAGCTCATGTACAATCTATTTTGATTGAGCATATTCCCACTATCGATGTTTTTTGCTCAGACAAGGGGATTGTTCACATCAACTGTAAGGGAGCATTTAATCAGGAAAACGAATTGAAATCAAATATTCGTGAATTGCTAAAAGGTGTTCAGGGAATTGAAAAGATTATTTTTAAAATCACCCAATAGTAATTTTAAATTGAATTCAGGGCATTTTGATAGAGTTCACAGGATAACATTTTTAGAGGAGTACAGCTGTTGTTGACATCACTATATTGAATTACATTATAAAAATTGACAGTAAAGAGATTTTTTATCTATTGATAGTTTTCTAGGTGTCTTCACCTGATACAGAAAAGACTCGTGTAGTGAGATTCTATTAACCAAGTCTCAGATGCAACCCATTTAAAACCGGCTTATTGTGGAACAATCATTCATTGACAGTATCAAAAACCTATCCGCATCCCCGATTTCCCTGGATGCAATCATTGATGAGATTCCATTGGGGATTTCCTTAATCAACAAGGACCGTCAAATAATTATGATCAATCGTTTTTTTGAGGCACTGACCGGCTTTTCAAGAGATGAGGTCATAGGATTTCCTTGCTGGCGAATTCTGCGTTGTAACCATTGTATGAGGGATTGCCCTGCTTTGAAGATTGATGAAGATTCTGAACCTATTTGTATTGAAAGCGACATAATTAATAAGGATCGTCAGTTGATCCCCATCCGCCTCAGTGTGGCTGCTTTGAAAAATCAGCAGGAGAAAATAATCGGGTTTATAGAAACGGTGGAAGACTTAAGGCCGATACGCGAACTGGATAGTAAAATCAGTCAAGCCTTTAGCTTTTCTCAATTAATCGGAAGCAGTCCGCAAATGGAGAAAATTTACCGGATCTTGCCTATTTTGGCACAAAGCGATTCATCAGTCTTAATTACCGGTGAGACTGGAACCGGCAAAGACCTGGTTGCTGAAGCCGTTCATCAGGCTTCCAACCGGGCCAAAAGTCCTTTTATCAAGGTTAACTGCGGGGCTTTGCCTGAAAACCTGCTGGAATCTGAGCTTTTTGGTCATCAAAGAGGTTCCTTTACCGGTGCTTTTGAAAATAAGCCCGGAAGATTTCGTCTAGCACATAACGGTACCGTTTACTTGACCGAAATAGGCGATCTTCCTTTAACACTACAGGTAAAACTGCTTACTTTTCTTGACGATCAAGTTATTCACCCGGTTGGCAGTACAAGGGGTTTTCAGGCTGATGTCAGAATAATCTGCGGCACCCATCGTAATCTGGAAAAAATGGTCAAAGAAGGTTTGTTTAGAGAGGATCTACTCTTTAGGTTGAATGTGGTGCGTATTCATCTTCCTCCCCTGAGAGAACGTGAAAACGATTCCAGTCTATTGATGGATCATTTTCTAAATAATTTAAATACAAAGCTAAATAAGCAAATTTATGGGTTTTCTAGCGATTCGTTTAAAATTTTGACTGCGTATCGTTTCCCGGGCAACGTCAGGGAAATGAGAAATATTATCGAATACGCTGTCAATGTCTGCCAGGAAGGAAAAATCAGACCTGAACATTTGCCATCCTATATTAACGAAAAAAACACCCTGTCAAATACAGCTACCGATTCTGCAGAATCGGAGACAAAATTGACAAATCAAGAACAGGAATTAAATGAAAACAGCAGGGAACCGCAAACCTGGCCCGATCAAGAAAGAAAACTGATCATGGACGCTTTAACCAAAGCTGGAGGAAGGCGCAACAAAGCTGCCAAAGTATTGGGCTACGGAAGAAGCACGCTTTGGAGGAAAATGAGACAATATCAGATAATATAACTGTTCTTATACCATTATTTCCACCTTGAAGAATAAGGCAGGACGTAAGGGCACAAACCCGGACTAACTTTAATAACATTAAATCACAATGAGACAAAAAATACTGATACCCCTGTTCGGAAATGAAGTATCTCCCAGGTTCGATCTGGCTAAAGAAGTCTTAATTATATCTTTGGATAAAAAAAACGAGGAACGCGAAGAGAAAACGCTGGTACTTTCTCAAACCTCAGCTGAACAGCTCTGTCATCTGATTCTCACCGAAGGGGTCCAGGTGGTTATCTGTGGAGGAATTGAGGAGGAACACTTTCACTACTTGACCTGGAAAAAGGTCCAGGTATTCGATTCAATTATGGGCGACTGGAAAAAGGCATTTGATAGTTTCAATAAAGGTAATCTTCAAACCGAAAAAAATCTCGGTTAATAATTAAAATATAGATAAGATGATGGTTAGAAAACTTTGGCACCATTTTACTGCCTATGATGAAAATATTGCCTCGCCTGCCAGATACAAATTGTTAAAAAGAAATATTATCATTTTAATGTATCTGGTAACATTTATACCTCTTCTTTCTATGGCGAGCATAAACTTTTTTCAATATAAAACCAGTCTGAAAAAGGAGATCATTAGCTCACTGAGGCTGATGTCGAATAAGGCCGCCCACTCTATCTCATTATACCTTGAAGAACGTTTGTCTTCCATCCGTGCGCTGGCTGCATCTTATTCGTATCAACAGTTATCAGATCAAGAAGTCTTAAATGGTCTCTACCAGATTTTTACAAAAGAGTTTGGTGGATTTGTCGATTTAGGTGTGATCAATAGGGACGGAATACAAGTTGCCTACGCCGGGCCTTATGAACTACTGGGTAAAAAATACTCTGATCAGAAATGGTTCAACGAAGTCTCAATCAGAAGTGTTTATATAAGTGATGTTTTTATGGGCCACCGGGGCTTTCCCCATATCGCAATTGCGGTCCAGCAATTTGATAGCAAAGGGCAAGCTTGGTTTCTTCGTGCCACCATCGACACAAGAAAATTTGATGAAATCATAACATCCATGGGCATTCTTCCAGAAGGCGATGCTTTTTTGATAAATCGGGGAAATGTACTACAAACCCACTCAAAATTATTTGGTGGCGTACTGGAAAGGTATCCATTTTCTATCCCCTCGTCAGCGCCTGGCACCTACTTTTTAGAAGAAAAGGATACTCAGGGTCATACAGTATGGATATCCTATACTAATCTCCAACAGAATGCCTATTCTTTGGTTATAGTGAAACCACAGTCTATTTTCCTGAAATCATGGCACGTTCTCCAAAAAGAGATGTTCATTGCCTTTTTAATCGGAACGATAATAATCATTATCGCTGTGATGAAAACATCCAATTATTTGGTCAATCAGATTAAAGCGGCCGATCAGAAACGAGAATCCGCCTTTCGAGAGCTGGAAAACTCCCAGAAACTATCTTCAATTGGCAGGCTGGCGGCCGGGGTAGCACATGAAATTAATAACCCTATGGCCATTATTGATCAAAAATCCGGTCTTATGAAAGATTTGATCGAATTTGATACAACCTTTAAAGGAAAAGATAAATTTTTGAAACAGATCGATTCAATTCTGCAATCTGTTGAACGCTGTAAAAAAATCACCCACCGACTTTTGGGATTTGCCCGGAGAATGGAAGTGATGTACGAAAAGTTGGACTTAAATGAGATCATTGTCGAAGTACTAGGCTTCCTGGAAAAGGATGCCCTTCATCGAGGGATTAATCTGGAACTTAAACTCGCGGAAGACCTTCCAAAAATCTCTTCGGATATCGGACAGCTGCAACAAGTATTTCTTAATATAATTACGAATTCCTTTGCTGCCGTGGAAGACGGTGGAAATATTATCGTCACTTCCTGGAAAAAAAATAACGAAGTGGTTGCCGTCTCGATCGAAGATGATGGCTGCGGCATGTCCAAGGAAACACTGGCACATATATTCGAACCCTTTTTTACCACAAATAAGGACTATGGGACCGGATTGGGGCTACCAATTACTTATGGTATCATCGATAAACTTGGTGGAAAGATTGAAGTCACAAGCGTGGAGAATGAAGGAACAGTTTTTGCGGTCGAATTAAAAATCAATAATTTGGAAAATAAGGAGAAACAATGACAAACCATAGGATCTTGTTGGTAGATGACGAGAGTGAATTTGTCGATACCTTGGCAGAAAGGCTCTATTTAAGAGGTTATCATGCAGAAACTGTCAATGATGGGGAAGCCGCCTTGCGTTCAATCGGGGATAATTGTCCGGATCTAGTAGTTCTTGATCTAAAAATGCCGGGACTCGGTGGTATGGAGGTTCTCAGGGAGATAAAAAGATTTAACAACTTAATGCCAGTTATACTGCTTACTGGGCATGGTTCCACTAAGGAGGGCATTGAGGGGATGCGGCAAGGTGCATATGACTATCTGATAAAACCAATTAATATTGACGAACTCATCCAAAAGATAAATGAAGCAATTGAAGGCAAATAATAGAGAAGGTTGTAATTATGAGAAAACATAATATGGGAGAGATCGTTTTTTTTGGTAAGATTACTGCCAGTGTCACTCATGAACAGCAGAATGTGCTGGCTATCATACAGGAATCGGCAGGTTTGATGGAAGATCTATTGACTTTTTCAGCTGAAGGGTCAGATTCCTTGAATAACAGACTTGAAAAATCATTGACGGTTATTAAAAAGCAACTGCGGAGAGGGATTGATCTAACCACTTGCCTGAACAGATTTGCACACAGTCCCGATCAGCCTCTTACTCAAATAGATCTTTATGAAATAACAGAACAAATGACAATTTTATCCAGCAGGTTTGCCGCATTAAAAGAAGTTGTCTTAATAAACCACGCGCCAGATCAACCGATTCAAATTGTCATCAATCTTGTACAGCTGCAAATCGCTCTATTTTCATCCATAGAATATTGCCTTGACTTATTAACTCCCGGCGGACAACTTGATATCAGTTTGGAAAAGCAATCGAAAATGGTTCTTGTAAAACTATTATTTGATGAGAATTTTCTTTGGTACGGCGGGTTAGTCCGAAACCTTCCCCGTACAAGCCACTGGGAGTCTTTAGTTAAAAACATGATTTCCTTAGAAGGCTCGGTTGAGTTTTATCGTTCCGGAAATGGGATTGTTCTAGTATTGCCTCAATAGCGTATAGACTAAGAGACTTGGGGATACTACCTTTTTGTATTCAAGCCTTATTTTTAAGACATACTCACCTCTGAGAAAAGATACAGGACATAAAAAGTACATGTGCATACTTCATCTCTTTTCAAGGGTGACTGTCAATCATACCAAATCAGGAAAGAAAATGTGGTAGATATTTATTCGTTCATCAAACACTTGGAAGTAGTTTATTGTTAGTTTATACCAACTTCCATTGATTTATGTACCTTAAAGATATTCAAACTCAGAATTGATTTCACTGACGGATAATATTTTTTTCAATAATTGATTGTCAAAAATATTTGAAGCAAAACGGCTCATTTTGTACGATTTAGAGAGTTATAAGGAGAAGACCATGAGAAGGTTTAAACTACATATTTACCAAGAATCCAGAAAATTTCGACGACTGCCTGGACTACGTGCGACGAAACAACCTTCTCGCTGTGTCTGTGAACCTCAAAACAACAGAAATATTTACAGTAAGGCCGGTTGGGAAACAATTGATTGCCATGTTTGAATTTAGTTTTGCTGACCGACACGTGAAATGTGAGCGAATTCTGGGCGGATGCCTTTCATGTGAGAGTGATAAAAAACAGGCCAAAATAATTCAAACTGCAAATGCGAAACTGCAACAACTCCTTGATAAAATCCGATCTCTTTGCCCGGAAATCATCAGTTCGGAGAAAAGATTTGATCAAACCATGATTTACAGAATTAGCCCCTATTTGGTTGCTAAAAGGGCTGTTTGACGAATTGTCCAGAAATCGAACTAGAAAATGGTCTACTGAAAATTAAAAGAGAGGAGATTGAAATGAAAAGTTTAACTTACATGTTTACCCACAACCCGAAGTATTTTTATGACTGTTTGGACTTTGCCCGGCGTGAACATCTCATCGAAGTTTCCCTGGATCTCGAAACAACTGAAATCATCACAACCATGGCGATCGGAAGACAATTGATTGCCATGTTTGAATTCAATTTTGCCAGCCGTCGAGTGAGATGTGAGAGAATTCTGGGCGGCTGTCTGGCTGATGAATGTGAAAAGAAACAACTGAAAGGTATCGAGATCGCCAATAGGAAACTGGAACGATATCTTGAAAAGGTACAATCTGTATGTCCGGAAATCATCGGCTCTGAGCAAAGATTCGACGACACCATAATTTACAAACACAGTGTTATCAGATCTGTCGCAAAAAACAGTTAACATTAAAAAGATTCCTACCTTTGTTGCTTTAAGCAGCTAACGAATAGAAGATCTCCACTGTTGTCCAAATCTTAGTTTCAATTTTTCCTCTTCGAGTTTTTTAAATTAAAAATTGTTCCTGTAATGAAAGACTATATTCGGATATACACACACCAGTCTGGTTATATTTACTTTTTCTTTAATACTGTGTCTTTTCTATCAGCGGATTCGCCACCTAACACTACAATTGTAGTGTTATCACGGATTCCTGATTCTCTCAGAAACATATTCGAATCACTTTCTGTTCGAAATCGTTTGATTTCATAAACCACGTAGATGAATCGCATCGAATCTTTCGAAACATAGCCACGAGTATCAGCCAATAGTTGATCCGCAATTATCCCAATATTTTGAGTTAATGGATTTGCACGATCCAATGATACGTTTTTCCTTCTTATGAATACGACTTAAAAAAAGGTTTTCCTTTTGTATGGTCACCCATTAAAGTGTTAGTCAACAAAAAACGCACTCCTTCCTGCAAAAAAAGTAACTGATTTTTTCGTTTGATATTATTTCTACATCACTACACATGTTTGCTTTTACATCCAACCCGCGCCTGTTATTTCTTTCTTTTTTTGCTCAATCGAACAACCTGTTTTTGAGATGCACCATTACAGGGTTCGATCCGCACCAGCCACCCATCGGGTTTAAGGCTTTTGTGTTTTATGCGATCCGGAAAACATGCCTAAAACACCGCCCTTGAATCTTAATGATTCCCAGAAAATCTTCTGTACCATGCCATGTCCAATAGGAGTGTCACAAAATTTATGGTTATTAACCAACCCTTTTTCGGTTCATGGCATAGGCGAATCAGAATTCGTAAAAACAATCCAGACCTCGATTAAATGAGGTTACTACGGCTAGCCATTGTCTAACCCCAGTTCTAGTTCTTTGTGTTTAATCCGAAGTTCTGCTTTGTGCCTGTCCAGTGTTTTTCCAATGTAAACACTGTGAACCCGATTGTTTATTTTTCGGTAGCATCTGTAATAGCCGTCCTTAGCCCTTTGAACATTCCAGCCAAAGATTCGGTTTGGTTTATTGTCTAATTTTTGTCTAACCGATGATTCGGCTTGGTTCATTTGTATAACTTTGTCTAACTTATTCTGAGGAGACGTCTTTTGCCCATTGGCATCCTCTGATGAGTTATACAGGTTTTGTATAACTGTCCTTTCTCCATTTGTCGGTTCATTGAACTCTCGAATTACCGCCACCAAAACCCTGACGTACTGTTTGAACGTGTTGAAACTCATGGTCTGAAACAATTTAGGAAGTGTTTTCTCAAGGCAATTCCACGTGTCTTTGGTTTGCTCGTGATTCTGGTTGTACACCTCAATAATTCTCTTCCTGTGGCTTATCAAAAACTCTATAGGCTCTTTCATTGGTTTCCTTCGTTGATTGGTTAACTTTGTTTAACTGCTTAAAGGAGACTTAGAATCTGAATCATTTTTTGTATAACCTGACAGATGTGCGGCAGTTTCCAATCAAAATATTCGGTTTACTACCAGCCATACATACGGTTCTCCGCCGCACACGATCTGCTCAGGCAAAGAGTTTTTTCACTTCAAAGGGGATCTGGTCACGCATCATGTAGTATGAGGCTCTGGCGATTTTGTTACTCAATGTCTTGGTTGCGACGAAGACATTTGTTTTTGCCTTTTTTCGTTGATGGAACTTTTGCGCCGCCGGGCAAAATCTGGTGGCAAAGACGGCGGCCTCGACATAGGCCCAACTCAAGTATTTGTTTCCGTTTTTCCGATTGCCCTCTCCTTTTTTCTTGTTGTTGGAGATCCGCTTACTGCCGACACAACGACAGTAAGATGAGTAGTTGCTGACTTTAGGGAACCTCTTGATGTCTCCGTTTCATTTTTTAAATAGTGCACTACAATTGTGCGTCTGCTGGCTGAAGCTAGTAATGGGTGTTTTTTTAGGATGAAATTATAAACCCAGAAAGTTTAATATTCAAAATTTCTTCTGGTTTCCAGGTATTACCGCAGTACCTAAACATCCAATAACTTTCCTCAACTACCCATTTTAGATAAGATAACTTCCCGCATTCCGGACATACATCGCTTATTTGTTTCCTTAATTCTTCAATCTCGTTTCTCAAAAATTTAAATCCTTTCACCCCCCCCATGTATCTATATTTTAAAGCATATTCTTTATCGACATACCTATTGTCAATAATTATGCGCATTTATGAAGCCGACCAAACAACTGTATTATTAAAAAACAGGTACAATATGCCAATCGTCACAACAAATAATAGAAAAAGAACTAATGCTTCAGACATTGTAAAAACAATGTCCTTTGAATTAAGATACAAAGTGATCCATGATGAGGTCATATTTGACTAGACCATGAACAGATCCTTTAACAAATTTATTACAGCAGTTTAGGTTATATTTTTTGTATGTCTTTTTACCCCGAAATGTGAGCAAATATTGTATCACTCTCGACTTTAGCAATGATTTATTTATCCCAAATGATGAATTTTTCCGGGTCTACATAAATATCATTGATCAGAATTTCATAATGCAGATGCTCGCGTTTTCCAAATCTCGATGAGATATGTCCTTGCGTAGGAACAATGGATGGCGTTCTGGCAAGTTTGTCTTTTTTCTCATACAAATAAGCCCTTAACTGGAAAATACTGATTTGCTGCTGTTTGGTTTCGAGATCCAGTTTTTTCAGTTTCAACAAAAGCATGCGGCCGTCCGGTGTATGATGGTTTTTTATTTCGTTGAAACCATTCGATCCCCCCACATATCGAATGCGTGTTGCTGACTCCTGCAAGCCGCTGATTATGCGCAGTTTCTTGTCAAAAATTTTCAAATCACTCAGTTGGTTTTGCCGGCTATGCAGCATATTGCTGATTTTCTGGATGGAGATTTTCTGCAGCATGACAGCGTTTTCCAGCTCCTTCATATTTCGACTATTTTCCCTGATTAGGAAATAGTCTACCAGTATGCCGGTTGACGCTATGATCAAGACACAAAAGGTGAGCATGATCATTTTGATAAAAAGGGCAGAAATCTCGAATTTGACGATTTTACCTTTTTTTTGCGGTACGATCATCACGGTCAGGTAGTTACGTAGCACTAGTCCTCATTTTTCGGGTCAATCCACCGAGTACACATTTAAAGAGATCCAACATTTTTTTGTAGAGCGTTTTCATTTCTACGAGTAATTTATTGTTCAATTTTCTGAGAAGTATGCCGGTAAGGGTTTTAGCTCCCTCTGGGACTTTCTGGTTTTGGGTAAAAATCAACAAAGCTCACCAAAATGTTGTAGCTGACAATGACTTTTTTGAGGTTATAAAAGAATAGACCTAATGCTTTGTCTCTCCAACCCTATTTGTCGAGTATTTAAGAACTATCCCTGAAATAAAATAATCATAGAGATGAATTTAGTAATGGTAAATTCTTCGATATACCCTGTTTTGTTTCTTCCAACTTGTTAAGCGCATATTTGAAAGCAATTGGACCAATCAATTGGTTCATGGTTATTACCGCGATAAGTATACTCTGGACAGGAACGCCGATGTCAGGAAATCGGCGCGCGACCCCACTTAAAGTCCTAGACTAACCCCGGCTTGAGTAATAAACCCCAGCCAGTAATTATTATACATTCTGGGTTCTTCGCCAGCCAATTTACCACTTAGGTACCTGAGTCTCCAGTCTGAAGACAGGCGGCGCAGGCTTGCTCCGAGAGCATAACTGGCCAGATGAGGAACCTTGATCCAGGGTAAAATTAAAAACCGGGTGTTGTTGCAGATCAACCCCAGATTTCGTTCTCGAATTTCCGACGTCCAACCTATCCATTGGTCCCGATCTGCCGATTTCCAGGCTGCGGCTCTAAAAAGCAGACAACTTAAAAACTGACCACCGGATCCAATGATCAGGTACTTCATATTCTGCCCGACGGGGCGACCAAAACTGAGATAGTGATACTCTTTAACCAGATAGTTGAAGGCTTTCTCGTATTTGACGGAACTTCTCGCATCGACAACCTGCACCGGTTTTACATCCGAAAATGAGCACGATACCAATGGGCGGTCTACTTCTATGGGCTCAATGGTTGAAAGTCGACCTGCTACGCTGCTCTGGCGCAGGGGAAGCTTTATCAGGCTACGTTTTTCAAGCTTAAGCAGTAGTTCTCGACAGGCCATGTCTTTAAGCTGGCCGTCGGGACGCTGCCAATCCCAAAGTCTACACAGTTCACGGGATAAACGGGTTCGGTTCCATTGCGGATTGCTTGAGAGCAACATCCGAATCCGATTCACCTCCGCCTCTGTTAAAAGACGTCCCTGTATTTTTAACGGCCAGTCCATAGCCATGAATATTACACACGTGTACCAGCTGAGTTCAGCCCTGTTTTAGATTCTTTGCAACTTTTTTGTGTTACACCCGGTCACCTCCGAGAATAGATGCACACATTATCTCTTTTCGAGGGTGAACTAATTGTACCTAATCAGGTAATTTTAGGCCAATATTATCCAAAAATTTCTTTCGGTTCCCATGTAGTACCGCAATATCTGCACATCCAATAATTGCTATTAATTACCCATTTTAGATAAGACTTCTTGCCGCCAATCGGATGGGTGTGAATAGTCGGTCTGCAAAACATGGTAGAAAGTGAACTTCAGGATCCGCTGCTCTGCCTGAAACGAACATTTTCGATCAGTCGGGTTTAATGAAAAAATGTATCTTTTGTTTTAGTGTAAGCAAATTTTATCACAGCAAATCGTTCAAAAATCTCTTGGCTGCATTCATAAAAATTTTCCATGAGACTTTTTATTTCAGCATTCTTATATAAACCGCCAATTTTTTTGTTCCCTACTAATTCGTCTATGACCTTGGTGCGCTCCAGATATTTGATATATGCACTCAAAACCAGCTTGTCAGATGCTGTCTGATCCAAATAGCGAATATGGTGTAAATATTGTTCTCCATTGTCAAAAGTGACCGCTTCAGATCTTATAACGGTGCCTTTCAGAGCCAGTCTGTCAATGAGGGCACCTTCCGGTAATCCGATTTCAAATTCGATGACTGAACCTGTATCCTTTGGCTCAAATTCGATTAAGGTCAGATTGTCCTCTGTTAAATGCAGAATGCGGTTTTTCATTGTTATCTAATCTTGATGATCAAACCTTTACTAAATTTTACAAAAACATCCGGGTCGTGGGCACTTTAGAAATACAATTGATAGCCGAATATTCGTCTATTTAACAAATTCTGATCTGATAAATGAGAAACAAAGTCAGATATGGATCAAGCCATTATTAACTGTAACTCAAGCTTCGCACCCCCAAAAGAGCTGACTTTTAAGCTCCATTGCGATAATGGCTTCGTCTTTGACGATTAGTTTTCTGGCTTTTTCCATCTTTAAGCTTCGATATTGAATTTGATTGTGAATTTAGTTCCGTTTGTGTTTTCCATGTCTATTGAACCGTCTAG
>Ga0233437_1001786_pt1 | contig 36541 bp, 34 predicted proteins | sample SI_122_August201_FD_182714 | JGI IMG/M metagenome (GOLD analysis project Ga0233437, IMG submission 182714) | Seawater microbial communities from Saanich Inlet, British Columbia, Canada - SI_122_August2016_200_MG | ecosystem: Environmental > Aquatic > Marine > Inlet | place: Canada: British... | reverse complement strand
TGTGTAAGATATTCTGGTATGATATGTTGGGCTATTTTCTCTATGTTATTAGGAGGCATAGTGATATTTATTGTCAAAGTTATAAAAAACAGGTTCTAACATCGTCCCATTTCCCCAAAGCCCTTGTGAATAAAGGATTATCGAGTAAAATTAATAAAATAATTAATTGATTACTATGAATTTTAATAATATAAAAAATAAATTTAAAGAATCTTATGGATTAACATTTGCTCTTTCAGCTTTTGTAATACCAATATGTTATATTGTCATATATTTTCTGCTTTGTAACATTGGTTATTGCAGAGATGGATTTTTTGGGTGGTTTCCTTGGCAGACGAATGCAATCATAAGCGGAGTTTTGATAGGAGTTGTAATTTCAATAATTTCATTCATAACCTCTATTGCAGAGATATTCAGAAACAGGAAAAATAAACTGGCCAGGATGGGACTTTTCATTTCATTGATTATTCCCGCATTTATAATTTTAGCAATTACCTCCCTGATCTATAATTAAATTCGTTCTTATAAGCCATAAAAGTTCGAAAATCGTCCCACTCACCCAAAGCCCTTGTGAACAAAGGGTTTTTGAATTAAAATAAACACATGAAAATTAGATTTATCTGGAAAGAATTAATTGATGCGTATACGAAGCTTATAAGCAATTTATATGTTGGATTTTTAGATATCGCAGTTTATATAAGTGGAGTTTTGTTTTTAATTTCAATATTTTTTCAACCAGAAATTATTGTTAATTTTATTTTATATATTTTAATAGGATTAATATTATTAATTAAAATTGTAGAATCCAAACCTAGAATCAAGAAAATACTAAAGAGAATAGTTTTAATCTTAAGCTCATTCACTATTTTTCTTTTTATTAATTTATATTTTGGTTTTTCGGATTATCTCAAAATACGATTTGAAAGTGCTCAAAAAATTATAGAGGGGGGATTAGGTCAATTTCAATTAATCATTCTGTCGATCATTATGTTGTTTATTATTAGCATAGTATATTTTATATTTTTTATTTCATTAATAGGTTTTATTTTAATAAAAATTAAAAATAATAAGTTTAAGAAATGTCTAGTAATTACTATATCCATATTAATGTTAATTGTTGGTGAAATGATATTTAGTCCTTTTGAATCATGGGATATGTCTAGGCTACAATTTTGGGGTGGATTTTCCCTATTATTTTTGCATGTTAATTATTTTTTAAGAGAGATTCTTCTTATAGAAAGATTTAATTTATTAAAGAAGAAAGACTGTTTGAGAGAGGAATAAGCTAGTTCAAAATACAAAAATACTCACTATTTAACTCTATTCTTGTTCTAACGTCGTCCACGATGCCCAAAGCCCTTGTAAACAAAGGGTTTTTGAGTTATTGACGGATGGATATAACTGTTATAAGATTTGAATTATAGGGAGTAATACTTGCAACGACCCAACTACTCGTAGTAAGGATGGTGCTCCTAGGAGGACAAGCAATGCACCAAGACGCTTTTGGGGCTTAAAAGGTTCCGCGACCGGGAATCTAACAATCATTAATTGGGTAATGGTAAAAAGCTTTCCTTCGGCTCATCATGAAAGTGGTGAGCCTTTCTATTTAATTTAACACTATAAAAGTTCGAAAATCGTCCCACTCACCCAAAGCCCTTATAAACAAAGGGTTTTTTGGTAGTTGACGCATTAAATATATTATTGTAGGATGTTATTAATCAGGAGGTGGTCTCCCTATGGTTGATAAGGCCGTAGATTCCGCATTAATGAAGAGTTTTCAGAAACAAGTTCGTCGACTCCTTCCGTGGCAGAGGAAAAAGGTTATACGGGTAGCAGAATCCTTTTTTCAAGTTGGCATAAGTATGGGCATTATGGCTGGCTCGCGAGTCACTGGAGAGGCGTTAGTTGCCGTAGCTGGAGGCGAGATTCGACCGACAGGTCGTAGTGAAGTATTAAGCCAAGAGATAGATGATTGGAATGCATGTCTTGCAGAGATGCATTCCTAACACTATCTCTAAGAACCGTTCGAGGAAGACTTCCTTTGGGCGGTCTTTCTTTTAATTTAACACTATAAAAGTTCGAAAATCGTCCCACTCACCCAAAGCCCTTATAAATAAAGGGTTTTTAGGCCTATTATTGACTTTAAAATAATAATAACTAAGATTAAATTAAGGAGGTGAGAACGTGATAAAAAAACTGAGCAATAAAGTAAACAATAAACTCATGTTTATCTCGTTCATTATCGTGTTTATTGTCATTCCCATCCTTATTTTTTGGGGACCCTGGTGTAGCAATTGTTAAAGAAATGCTGGGAATCACGATTGGACCACAGCCGCGCTATTGTGGTCCTTTTTCTTTAATTCACCAACACAAAAGTTCGAAAATCGTCCCACTCACCCAAAGCCCTTATAAATAAAGGGTTTTTGAGTTAATCATTGACAAAAATATATATTAAAGCTAAAAAGAAATAGATCAGGAAGTACGCTAAGTAGAGATCCTAGAACGCTCTACTAAGGACCGACTTCTGAAGAGTTAAGCTATGTGTCAGGACTCGTATATACGGCACTCACAGTTTCGGTAGTTCTCGCTCCGCGAAGACCGCGCGAATCAGATAACCATCCGTTAGGGGATGGGAAACGCTTGCTCTTGGCTCACCATATGTCGTTTGGTGAGCCTTTTCCTTTAATTTAATACTATAAAAGTTCGAAAATCGTCCCACTCACCCATAAATTACAGAAGCCCTTGGTTTGCAAGGGTTTTTAAGTTATTAACCATTAAATATTGACATATTTCTATATATTAAATAATATGAATATGTAGAGACATTTCGACCCAACAGAGGTCGAACGACTGAAGGAACAGGAGGTTCCTATGTGTAGAGGAAGCCCGAGAACATCGAGACACATCCAGATTGTGGCCAGATCCATCACGGAGAAGGTAGAGGTCATCCAGGGGGACTCCCAGTAGCGGCTCGAGCGCCAGCTAAGGGACACCTGTTGGATCAGTAGAGATCGAGAGATCTCCAACTTAATTAGCGGGCGAGAGGATGAAATTATCTTCTTGCCCGTGCAGTACTTTATCGCTAATCTAGCGGTTTTTTTATCCAAAACAGGTTCTAATATCGTCCCATTTCCCCAAACCATATTAAAAGCCCTTGGTTTGCAAGGGTTTTTGGGTTAAAATTAGACTATGGATAATTTCTTTTTAACCGTTATTCAATTGACAGCCATATTCCTTGGAATAGAGTGTATTCGGTATTGGTATTTGAGAAGCAGAAAGAAATTAGGAACTATCAGAAAGATAAGAAAAGAAATCTCATATTTTTGGATAATTAGTTTCTCAACTGTAATTGTAATATTCTTTATATTTTTTGTATTAACGAAATTGTTTGCTAATTAATTGCTATAAAAGTTCGAAAATCGTCCCACTCACCCAAAGCCCTTATAGACAATGGGTCTTTAGATTAGAAACGTGAACGTTAGAATTGAATATTTAGAGCCACCAAAAGTTTTTGTTTATATAAAGAAAAGCAGCATAGGCAATTATATCTATAACTATGATCCAAGTTGCTACTCTAAACAGCCATTTCTTTTTCTTTTTACTTTTAGCCCTTATGGTAAAATATATTCCATAAAGAATTAACCCTATTATAATAACGGGAGAAAAAATAATTAATCTCAAAATGTTGATATTTAATAAGGGCTCTGGATGAGGAAGGGGCATCCCTCCCATGCGAGGAATGATGTCTGTATCTAGCTCGTGTAATCCCAACGCTTTTCTAGTTAATGAAAAGAGCACTAAACACAACGTTACTAAATATAGAGATATTCTTTTAAATGTTTTTTTCATATTTATCAAAATAATAATCTGGTCATTCAAGTTATTAGCTGGAATTATTATCCAACCTCTTTAAGTATATCATTTTTTATATTTATGTGCAGATATTTCTAATCTTATATAAAGAGGTTGAGTGATGCTAAGTCAAAAAAGCCTTATTGTGCAGGACTTTTAATTCCCAAATCTATCGACATGTTATATCATTAAAAAATAATTAAATATAAGATATATGGCAGCAGAAAAACCAATCCAAATTAACATAAATCCTAATTTATTTGCTCTTACCAACGTGAATATGGGTTTTGGAGAAGAAGAATTTCATTTCCTATTAACATCTGGGCACCAAGGGCATCAGTTCCTTGCAACACCGAAGCATGCAAAGAGGATTCTCTTATTGTTACAATCACAAATTGAGGAATATGAGAAGAAACATCATGTAATAGAGGTTTCTCTTCCTCAAACTTCAAAAATGGATACTAAAACACAAGGGATAGGCTTTTAACTCACTAGCAAGTCATTTAACCCACTTTAAAAAAGTGGGTTTTCTGTTAGAATATAGTTATGAACAGAATACAAGCATTAGAACTATTAGAATCTCATTTAAAAAATAAAAATCTTTTTAAGCATTGTTTGGCCGTAGAAGCAATAATGGTTGCTTTAGCTGAGCATTTTAACGCGAATAAAGAAGATTGGGCTTTGGCTGGTTTATTGCATGATATTGATTATGAACAAACAATGAATGATCCAGAAAGACATTCTTTGATCGGATCAGATATATTAAAAGAAAATAATCTAACAGATGAAATAGTTCAAGCAGTCAAGACTCATAATGAAATGCATGGATTGAAACCAGAATCTTTAATGGCTAAATCACTTTTTGTTGGCGACCCAATCTCAGGATTAATTATTGCAGCCGCATTAGTTTTACCATCTAAAAAATTAGATGAATTAAGATCTGAAAATATTGTAAGAAGATTTAAAGAAAAAGCATTTGCTAGAGGAGCTAGTAGAGACATAATAATTCAATGTGAAACATTATTAGATTTACCTCTTGAGCAATTTTGTGATATTTCTCTAAAAGCATTGCAAGGAATATCTAATGACCTGGGATTATGAAGTTTATTGCCGATTTACACATCCACTCTAAGCACTCGAGAGCTACTTCTAAAGAGTTAAATTTCAAAAACCTAGACAAGTTCGCTCAAATAAAAGGAATTCAAGTAATAGGAACAGGGGATTTCACCCATCCTGATTGGATTAAAGAAATAAGTAAATTAGAGCCAGCTGAATCTGGTCTTTTTAAATTAAATAACACGAGATTTCTATTGTCTTCAGAAATAAGTTGTATTTATAAGAAAAATGACAAAGTCAGAAAGATACATGTTGTTATTTTTGCTCCTAGTATTGAGACAGTAAAAAAAATAAATAAAAAATTAGACAAAAATTATAATATTAGATCTGACGGAAGACCTATATTAGGATTAGATGTAAAAGAGTTATTAAAAATTATATTAGATATTGATCAAGATTGCATGATGATTCCAGCCCATATATTAACGCCATGGTTTGCAATATTCGGTTCTAAATCAGGATTTGATTCAGTAGAAGAATGCTTTGAAGATTATTCTAAATATATTTATGCTTTAGAAACAGGATTATCTGCTGATCCTAGAATGATATGGAGAATACCAGATGGTAGGAAATTAACATTGTTATCTAATTCAGATGCACATTCAGCACCCAAGATAGGAAGAGAGGCAAATGTGTTTGACACAGACTTAAGTTATAAGGGGATAACAGAGGCTATAAAAACTAAAAAGGGATTTCTCAGTACTATCGAATTTTATCCTGAAGAAGGTAAATATCATTATGACGGACATAGAGCTTGTGATATATCTCTAAACCCTATCCAATCTAAAAAATACAATAATATTTGTCCTACATGTGGAAAACCATTAACTCTTGGTGTCGTGCATAGAGTTGATATGTTAGCAGACAAGAAAGAAGGCTTTATACCCGATAACGCCATACCATTTAAAAGCATAGTTCCATTGAGAGAGATAATCGCGGAATCATATAATTGTGGCGTCAGCACTAAAAAGGTAGATGAGGCATATGATAAGTTGATTGAATTAGACAGCGAATTTAATTTACTACTAGATAGGTCTCTTAACGATCTTAAAGAGGTCACGGAAGAAGAGATAGCTTTAGGTATTATTAAGGTTAGAAAAGGAGAAGTGAATATTGAACCTGGTTATGATGGAGTTTTTGGAAAGGTAAGGATATTTTCTAATATAGAAAAAAAGAAACAAATCAATCAAGAAACCTTAATTTAGCATTGACGAAAACTCTCAATCGTTATAAATTGTATTAATATGGTTACAGAGAAGAAAACAGAATCTAGCTATCAGCCAAGAATAGGAATCATAGGCATAGGAGGAGGTGGAGGCTCTATTGTATCAGAGATTGCTAAATCTTTAGCTAGAAAAAAAATACATAATTTAAACAAAATTAAGTTTGTTGTTGCTAATGTTGATCAACAATCTTTAAAATCAGTTCCCAAACAAGCCGGAGCTTTTTATTTTGGTGAAAAAGTGACTCATGGATTGGGCTGTGGAATGAATCCAGAATTAGGAGAACAGGCAGCAATGGCGGCTAAACCCAGATTAGAGAAGATTTTAAAGAAATGTGATCTTTGTATATTCGTAAGTTCATTGGGTGGAGGAACTGGATCAGGAGCATCTCCTGTATTTACCCAAACAGCCAAGGAACTTGGTGTTTTAAGCCTAGGAATATTTACTACACCATTTACATTCGAAGGATCGGAAAGAACAAGAATTGCTAGAAATTCATTAGAACGATCAAAAGAAAATTTAAATGCATATGTTGTACTTCCAAATCAAAGAATATTCAAGTTGATTGACGAGAACACTCCAATACAAAAATCACTATCATCAATGAATGATGTATTAGTGAGTACATTGGAAGGCCTTATAGAAACTCTTTATCAACCAGGGTTAATAAACCTTGATTTTTCAGACTTTAGAGCAACCTTAGATAAAGAAAAGGGGATGGCATATCTTAATTCACAAGAATTTTCAGGGAAAGATAGGGCTGACAAGATAGTAGACAATATATTAAATAATCCGTTAATTGATTATAAGATTGAAGTCGTTGAGAGAATATTATTTAATGTTCAGGGCTCGAAAGACATGAAGCTTAGAGAAATTGAGAAAATTGCAAAGAAAATATTTAGTTTAAATCCACGAGCTAAAATTATATTCGGTGTTAATCCAGATGGATCTATTAAGAATAAAATAAAGATAACATTATTAGCAGTTGGTGATAAAAAACCTAAACCTAAGCCAAAACCAAAGAAGGTTGTAGAGAAGGTGGAAGAACCTAAGCCAGAAATTAAAAAACCTAAACCTAAGCCAAAACCAAAGAAGGTTGTTGAGAAAAAGGAGGTAGTTAGAAAGAATGCGCTAGACCTACACAAACAGGTAGAAGAGTTAGAGAGTAAATTGTTAGAAGAAGAAAGCAAATGGGATATACCCGCATTTTTAAGGGAGAAAGAATAATATGCAAGAAGTTAAAAAAATAATTATACCAATATCTGATTTCGGGAATAAATTTCTTCCTTTAAGCAGGGTTGTTCCTAAGGAATTATGGCCATTAAGAGAGAGACCAGTAATAGAATACTTATTACAAGAAGCCAAAGACACTGGATTAGACCAAATCATTTTTGTGATGTCAGAGGAAAAGAAAATAGTTCTTAATTATTTAAAGAGTGATCCTAATCTTAAGAAGTTATTAAAGGATAATAACGATGATCAAGGATTAAAGGCACTTGAAATATTAGAGGAATTATTACATGATTTAAAATTTACTTCTGTTAAGCAAGCTAAATCATTGGGACATGGGCACGCAGTTTTACAAGCATCATCTAAAATCTTAAAAGACGAAGCTTTCGGAGTAATGACCAGTAATAATATTGTGGAATCAGAAGTGCCATGCATGCAACAATTAATAGATATTCACGATACTAGCCAGAAGCCAGTAATAGCGCTAAAGAAAGTAACTGATAATGATTTGAGTGCAACAAGGGTAAGGGTAGATAAGATTGCAAACAGGGTATTTAAGATCAAAAAAATTCTAACTGGTGGCGAAGATAGTGACTTAGCTATAGTAGGTAAATATATTCTAACTCCAGAAATATTCGGATTCTTAAAAAATAATACAAGGGAAGAAATAACATTAGCTGATACATTTTCAGATATGTTACAGGCTGGTAAGACTATTTATGGCTATGAGTTTGAGGGGACCCATCTAGAAGTTAAAGACAAAGACTCTTACGTAGAAACAAGCAAGTATTTGTTAAATAAATGAATATAACAGAAGTATACGACATAATAATAATAGGAGGTGGTCCAGCAGGAATGGCTGCTGGTATTTATTCGTCTCGTAAGAAAATGAAGACTTTTTTAATTACTAAAGATCTAAAGGGACAAATGAAGTGGGCTACTCACGTAGAGAATTATCCAGGTACGAAAAATATATCAGGATTAGATTTAGTTAAGGATTTTGAAGATCATTTGAGAGAATATGACGCAGAAATAATTTTAAATGAAGTCGTTCAGATTAAAAAAGAGAATAAAATGTTCGAAGTTATTGATAAGGACGGTAGAAGGCATATTGGATTATCTGTTCTTATAGCTAGTGGAGCTAATCCTCGAACAATAGACGTATCTGGAGAAAAAGAATATTTAGGGAAAGGTGTTGCATACTGTACTACATGTGATGCTCCGTTTTTTAAAGACAAAATAGTTGCTGTGATTGGAGGAGGTAATTCAGGATTCCAGGCCGCAGAAGAGCTACTTAAATATGCTAGCAAAGTATATTTATTAGAACGAAATGATGAGTTAAGGGCCGATCAATATGTAATTGACCAACTAAAAGATCAAATAGAAATAATCACTTCTGCAGAAATAAAATCAATAGAAGGCAATAATTTTGTAGAAAAGATTATTTATGAAGACAAGAAATCAAAGAAAACCCACTCTATAAACCTTTCGGGAGTATTTATCTTATCAGGAACACAACCGGCAACCACTTTTATTAAGGAATTAGTTGATTTTGACGATAAGAAGAAGATTGTTATTGACCTAAGTAACAGAACTAAGACCGATGGATTGTTTTCAGCAGGGGATTGTTCTAATATTCCATATAATCAAATTATTATTGCTGCAGGAGAGGGGGCGAAAGCAGCTCTTTCTGCTTATGACTATTTAAGAGAGATTAAGAAATGAAGATAAAGAAAATAAAGGCACGAAAGATTTTAGATTCAAGAGATAAGCCCACCTTAGAAGTGGAGATTAATTCTTGTATTGCTAAAGTTCCTTCAGGAGCGTCTACGGGAGAATTAGAAGCAAAAGTTATTGACGTAGACGAAGCAATAAAGAACATTAAAAATGTCATTGCTCCTAAATTAATAGGAATGGATGTTATCAATCAAGAAGGAATTGATAGATTAATGATTGAAATGGACGGCACACTATTAAAAGAAAAATTAGGAGGGAATACACTAATCGGCGTGAGTATGGCTTTAGCAAGAGCAGGGGCCAAGTCTTTAAGTATTCCATTATGGGAATATATTTCTAATTTAAGCGATAATAAACCTAGGATTCCAATGGGAGCTTTTAATATTATAAATGGTGGTGCCCATGCCAAAAACACATTAGACGTTCAGGAGTTTATGATTATTCCTCAGCATGGTAAATTTAATGATATTTTAGGCTCAGCACAAATAATACATTCTAGATTAGAAGGATTATTAATGGGAAGATTTGGGAAAATGGATATAGGGGATGAAGGAGGATTTTCTCCTAACATATCCAGCACCACAGAAGCTTTAGACTACCTAGTTAAATCAATCGAACAAGAAACTAGAATTATTCTTGATTGCGCAGCTTCACAATTTTACAAGGGAGATGCTTATGAAATCGATGGAAATAGATTTGATAGAAATCAATTAGTAGATTATTATAGTACTCTAATTAATAAATATCCTATTATTGGAATTGAGGACGGTCTTGAAGAACAAGATTGGGAAGGATTTAGTCTTATGTATAAGGAACTGGGAGATAAGATCAGTATAATAGGAGATGATTTATTAGTTACGGATGTTAAGAGAATGAAATTGGCAGCAGAGAAAACAGCGTGTAACGCGGCTATCATAAAGGTTAATCAAATAGGCACCATAACAGAAGCTATTGAAGCTGTTAACTGGGCAAAAGGCCATAGCTGGAAATTAGTTGTTTCTCATAGATCAGGAGAGACAATGGATGATTTTATTGCCGATTTTTCTGTGGGAGTAGGATCTGACTTTATTAAATCCGGAGCACCTTCAAAACCAGAGAGAATGGCAAAATATAAAAGATTATTAAACATAGAAAAATATGAAATTTAAATTATTTTTACCTATCATTATCGCACTAATATTAATTGGAGTTGGGATTTGGTTTATGTTTGGAAAAGATGACGTTGAACCCGTTATTGAACCAATACCTGACAACTGGTTAACTTATACTAATGAGGAATATAGTTATTCATTTCAACACCCCGAAGAGTGGGACGTGATCACGTGTGCTAAGACGATAGTAATAGCACCAGATGAGAGAATAGAAGAGATTCAAGAAGCCAATTGTATAATGGATGCCCCTAAGCTATACGTCTGGGGACTAAACTATAAGACTCAGGAAGAATATGAAAATATTATTGAGCCATATAGAATTAGTGATTCTTATAAAGACGTTACCAAAGAAGATGTTGTAATTAATGGAAACGAAGCTATTCAATACGTTTCAGCCTTCAAAAGAATTACTTCGCATGCGAATGTAGGAGATAAATTTATTGATACATTGTTCCCAATAGAAGGAGGCTATGTTGAATCAACTTTCATGGATCAAGAATATGTAGAGACATATAGAATGATATTAAATAGCATAACGTTCTAATTATGTATAAAATAGTTTTTATTCGACATGGTCAAAGTGAATGGAATGCATCAGGCAGATTTACTGGCTGGACAGACGTTGCATTGACTGATCAAGGAAGAGATGAAGCTAAAAAGGCAGGAGAATTATTAAAAGATTATCTGTTTGATTTAGCAATAACATCTATTCTAAAAAGAAATACTGAAACATTAGATATTATCTTAAGCGAATTGAATCTAGACATATCAACAGAAAATTATTGGAGGCTGAATGAACGACATTATGGCGCATTGCAAGGACTAAATAAAATAGAAACAGTTAAAGAGTATGGAAAAGATCAAGTGTTTCAATGGAGAAGAGGATATGATGTTAAACCTCCTCTATTAACAGAAAATGATCCTAGACACTCTAGTCTTGATCCATTATATAAAAATATTCCTAAAGAATATTTACCGAGAGGAGAATCTTTGGAAGACACGGAAAAACGTGTAATGGTGTGTTGGGACAAGAATATAGCTCCTGAAATTAAACTGGGGAAAAATATCATTTTAGTAGGTCATGGTAATAGTTTACGAGCCTTAATTAAAAATTTAGACAATATATCTAAAGAAGATATATCAAGTCTAGATATTCCAACAGGTATTCCGTTAGTTTACGAATTGGACGAAGATTTAAGACCTATTAAGAGTTACTACTTGGGAGATCAAGAAGAAATTAAAAAAAGGACGAAAGAAGTAAAAAACCAAATTGAGTATTCAGACAAATAATGTTAAAATTCATTTATTATTAAAAAACAAATATGAAAGACACAATCACATATATATTAGGAGCAGTAGCTATTGGATTACTAGTAGCGTTAGTTCTATTAAATGTAGTTAATATAGGATCTATGTCTCCTAAAAAAGCAGGGGAATTTACTATGACCTATATTAAGGACAATTTAGCTAGTCCTAATGAAGAAATTACATTAGGAGCTACTAAAAAAATAAGCGGTATTTACGAAATTGACTTTTTAGCAGACGATCAAGATGTAAAAGCGTATGTTACAACCGACGGTAAGTATCTATTCTTTGGCCCATATGATATGAAGCCAGAACCAGAGCCAGAACCAGAGCCAGCTCAAGATTTACCTAAGTCAGCTAAACCAGAAGTAGATTTATTTGTAATGAGTTATTGTCCTTATGGCAATCAAGCAGAAGAGCTACTAATGCCCGTTGCTGATTTATTAGGAGACAAGATAGATGTTGAATTGCATTATATCCTCTATAGTGATTACGCAACTGGTTATCCAGAATACTGCTATGATGAAGAAAATCTATATTGCTCAATGCACAAAATGGGAGAATTGAATCAAGGAGTTAGAGAATTGTGTGTACAAGAAAAACAACCAGAGAAGTTTTGGGACTTTGTACTAGCTGCTAATGCTCAAGCAACATACGAAAATATTGATCAATTATGGGAAGGTATTGCTGCTGGAGTTGGAGTAGACATAGCTCAAGTGAAAACTTGTTTCAATACAGAAATAGAAGATATTTTAGCTAAAGAAGCAGCCCTAACCAGCGAACCATATCCAGTTCAGGATCCAATGGCTCATAAGGGAGAAGATCAAGATATTATTGGTGGATCGCCAACAATGATCATTAATGGAATGTTCTTTGATGGAGGAAGATCTGTTCAGGCTTATCAAAATGCTATTTGTTCAGCGTTTGATGTAGTCCCTGCTGAATGTGAAATAGAATTAACTGAAACGGATTCAGCTCCAGCTGGATCTTGTGAATAATATGACAATAAAAGTATATTCAACACCAACATGTCCTTATTGTGATCTATTAAAGGATTACCTAAAGGATAATAATGTAGAATTCGAAGTAGTTGATTTGAGCCAAGACGAAAAGGCTGCTCAATACATTATGGAGAAGACAGGAAAAATGGCAGTACCAGTTACCGAAATTGATGAAGAAATAATCGTAGGATTTGATAGGGCAAAGATTAGTCAGGTGCTGGGAATCAAAGAGTAAATAAGGGAACCGCCTCCTTGAGGCGGTTTTTTATTTGACAAAAAATGTTTGTTGATATAGGATTATCTTGCTTACGTGTTTCCTGTCTACGATAATCCCTATCCTAGATTAGGAAATTGTTTATTGGCCGAGATACAGAAGGAGGGACAAGTGGTTTACTTTGCCATGTTAACCATGCTATTGATGCCCGGCAGCAGTCTGATGCCTAGTATGCTATCAGAGATCGCGCTGCCTATCATTGCATTAACTGGTATCGTATTGAACGGGCCATCGCGGTCGTTTAAGCCGGGTTCTCAAACTGACCCAGCTATCAGTTGCCTTCGCGTTACGTCAAATCTCAGACAGTTTGAGATGTGCGGTAACGTCGGCGACTGAAGAAGGCGGGGAGCTTACTGAGGAGGTTATACGAACTCCATGGTACTTCGTTTAATATTCGCAGATTCGGCGGAGTCATTAAACGCAGTAACAAAAAGGTGGCTTACTCGCCAAAAAGAAAAAACACGGAGCACGGTGGGGGAGGTTCGCAACTCCCCCCACCATCCTATTCCACATTCGTGTGGTTTTTTATTGACTTTTTATGTAATAACACTAGAATGCATACATCCCGGTTGTCCATAACAATCGAAAAAGGAGGAGCCCTATTCTATAGGTAGCGGGGCATGGGCGACTACCTCTTGTCCATGCCTCTCATTTTTATATGAGGGTTTTTTTATTCACAACTACATTTTTTATTTTTAAGCTATAATATTTGAATATGTTAAATAAAAAAACTTTTTTTATCGTTATAACTACAATTATAATAATAGCTTTATTTTTAGGCTTGTATTTTATATTAATCAACAATAAGTTGAATGAAAATTCAGATAATTTATCGGTTGAAGAAAAAATATTTAAAAAATATCGCCAACAAATAACATTGGACTTCTCTGAAAATAAAAACAATATAGATAATTTACAAATATCTTTTAAAATAAACACATCAGCATTGATACGAGAAGGTAAGTTATCGTTTGATTGTGGAAATATTGAATTTATTGATCCTGATGGAGAAATAAAAATACCACATTGGATTGAGGGTAATTGCGGGAAGGTTAATACTGTGTTTTGGCTCAATATTCAAGATATAAAACCTAAGCAGAGCAAGATTATTTTTATGGAATATGGAGATAATCCTATAATAAATACAGACGGCTTTAATGAAGTATTTCCTAAAAATGATGATCTAGTCGGCTGGTATTATCTAAATTCTACTAATAAAGATTTTTCAAATAATAATAATGAAGGCAAATTCTTTGATTTGTCTTACAATGATAATCATTATTGGTATTATAATTGGTCTGAGAAAGATAATTTTGTGTCTTTTCATAATCTATCCATGACATGGATGGGAGCAAATACTTATTTTGAAGTACCTTCTACCTTTAATAAGGCTCAAGGAGCTTTAGAATTATGGGTAATGCCGATAGATAGATTACGAGGCTCTTGCAGAGAAGAATGCCCATTGGTCTATAAGAGACTATTCGTTGATACTAAATGGGACATGGAATTAGGTCTAGATTTAAATAATAATCTTTATTTTTATCCTTCTCAGGCTCCCGGAGATAATTATAGCCTAATTGAAAATCCCTTAAATCAAGAGGAGTGGAATCATATAGTTGTTAATTGGGACTTCTCTGATAAAAAAATAGAATTCTATATTAATGGAGAAAAGAGGAATGCTATTATAGACAATATTTCTAAATCTTGGACTAGAGTGGCAGAAACTGGCATGTGGCAATTTGGAGGAACGGAGCTAGAAATGCAGTCCGGTTTTACTGGTGGTTTAGATGGCATAAGAATATATAACAAACCCATTAGTTCTTCTTTGGTGCCAGAACTTTATCAGGAGAATTCTAGAAGTATAAGATTTCCATCTTACGAGCTAGGGTCGGAAGAAATTATAAATGAAGGGTTTGATCCTTATTTGCCGGTAAACCTAGGAGAAATAATCCAGATTCCAGTTACTAATGAAGTTATACTAAATCCTTACTATTTTGCTAGCTACGAAGGAAAAGAACCTATGGTTCGTGATTATAGGAATAATGTTAATCCTCTTATTTCTAAGCATACAGATGAACTGATACCAGTTTTTGGTATGGGAAGTCATTTTTATCCATATGAAGGAGCTCCCATTAAAACGGAAAATAAATATCTTTTAACTCACTTAAAGTTAGAGATAAATAGCCCTTCTAAGATAAAGGACCTCGAAATAGAATTCAAAGAAATAAGTACATTAAATACTAGAAAAAATACTTTTAGCACTCCAATAGTTTACGCTTGCGGGCCATACTATAGCTATTCAGTGGTTGGAAGATCTAAGCTATCACCAATAGAAGATATTTCTAATTGGTATAAATTAGACGTACCAATATTCATTGATGAAGATACAGAAAATTTTCAATTACACTATATTCCATCAGGAGAGAGCGGAGAGCTAACTATTACTTTAGATGACGTCATCTTAATTAATGAAAATAAAGAATATGTGCGTCCAGTCCTTAGTAAAAAATTATTTCTAAATGAAGATAGGCAGATGTATTTTACTAGATTTAGTGAGTCGGGCACAAAAAGTCCTGCCGAATATTATACTTTCCTAGCAAGAGAAGAAAGAGGATCTATAAATATGGTCTTCAAGGACAATATGTTTATCATGAGTTTATCAGAGAACTCGGGATTTGATGATATCACTATTAATAAAGATAGTTTACTCTATATCCAAAATGAAACCTTGAAATGGCCTATAGAAAATTTCCAAATCCAGGATTCTCATGGCACCCATGTTTATGCAATCTCTATAGAGGAGTTAAATAAAAAAATTATAAATAAAAAAATAAAAATTGGAGAATCTTTAGAGGTTCCACTAATATCTTCACTTAACCTAAGTGAAGATGAAGAATATTATTTTTATGTAGGAGTTAAGAATGAATATTCTCCAGATAGAGCAGAGACTTCTACTGGCAAGATTATAAAATGGACCTTAGGCAATGACCCTTATAATTATTGGTCTAGAAATACTGATAATAAAATTAAGATTTATAAAATAGACAGACAATGACCGTGAAAGGTACATGTTTATATGTAATAATTCCAATATTATTGGCATTAATTTGCTTTTTACTATTATTTTTACCAACCAAGGTAGTTGAATTAGACGAAGCTTTTGGACAGAATTTAGTAGTAGGGATTTCTGATATTAATTTAAGCGACAAAACCAAGGAAATTTTAAATCACATTAAGCCTAGCGGAATAGTATTGTATCGTCGTAACTATGAAGATGATGATCAATTTAAAAAATTAATAGAAGAACTTCAAGAGAGTGTAGTTATAAAATATTTTATTATGCTTGACGAAGAGCCTGATGGTGCGGAGAGAATCGGAAGATTAAAAAATGTATTTTCATTAGGACTACCTGATTGGAAAGAAATAGAGGCCGACATTCAAGAGATAGCCTCTCTAGGGATTAATGTAGAATTAGCTCCAGTGTCAGATTTTCCATTTGATGATAATTCGTTTATGAAAAGAAGGGTGCCTGCAGATACAGTTGATGATCTTAAGGCTTTCAATAAAACATTTATCGAATTGCTTAATGAAAATAATATGATAGCTACTCTAAAGCACTTCCCGGGGCTTGGCGTATTTGTTGAAGATCCTCATACTGGATTACCAAACTTATATGTAGAAGAAAAAGTATTCAATGAGTCTTTAAATATATTTAATAGCGGAATAGATAATGGAGCCAAGATGGTAATGACTGGTCATGCTATATATAAAAATATAGACTCTAATAATTTATCTACCACGTCGTCCGAAATAATAGATTTATTAGATAATTTTGATGGGCTAATAGTAACAGATGATTTGATGGATATGTTATTAACGGTTGATGATATTAATCTAGAAGATACGGGATTGAAGGCCCTAGAAGCAGGCCATAATTTAATTATGTTTTCTCATCGCTTAGAAGATGTACAAGTACTGTTTGATAAGATGATAGAAGAAATAAAAAATGATAAAAAACTTGAAAAGATTGTTAGGAAGAATTATTGGAAAATAATTAAATTTAAAAAAGAAAACTTAATAAATAAATTTAATAATTTTTAAATTTTAATGTATAATACCTAAACATGCTTTTAGATTTTAATAATACTCAAGAGATTTTAAATCAATATAAGATCCCTTATGTTAAATCAGAAATTATTGAGAAAGAATCTGATTTAATAAAATTTGCTCGCAGGAATAAATATCCGCTGGTATTAAAAATAGATTCCAAAAGGGCATTACATAAAACAGAATTAGGAGGGGTTCTTTTAGATATTAAAGACAAAAAAACACTTTTAATTTCATATAAGAAAATTAAAAGAGTAGCAAAAAAATATAAAGGGCAGATTATTATTCAAAAGCACATAGATGGAATTTCATTAATCATTGGAGCTAAAAAAGATCCTATTTTTGGTAATATTATTATATTTGGATTAGGAGGTATTTTTACAGAAGTACTAGACGATACATCTATTAGATTAGCTCCTGTTAAGAAACAAGACGCTGTTTCTATGATTGAGGAAATAAAAGGCTATAAAATATTACAAGGATATAGAGGAAAAGCAATTAACATTAAAAAGATACAAGAATTGATATTAGAATTATCTAGTTTGATAGAGAAAGAGAATGTCCAAGAAATAGACTTTAACCCAGTTATTGTGAATAATAAGGACATATTTGTAATAGATGCAAAAATATTAAAATGAAAAAAATATTTCTTATTTTAGTGATTATTATTGTATTGGTTGGCTTTTATATGCTGAATCCTGGCAACATTAAAGTTGAATTAGATAATGATAAGTATAGTATTAGTGACGCATACATAGCAGCAACCATAAAAAATAAAGGTATTAAGATAGTGTGGATTAACGAATATTTAGATTTAGGCATTGAAAAATTAGTAAATTCAGAATGGAAATATTTGCACGAATATTATCTCATTCCATCAATTGAATCAACAAGTCCAGAAGTATGTTCTATGATTCAATCTCAAAGAGGAGACTTAAAAATTTTTACTCCTGGTAAAAAGTTTAATTCTGGTAGGAGTGGTGTTTGCCTAGATAATAATATAGACGGGTTTACTGCCGGGATATATAGAATGTCAGTATCGTATCACCTTTGGCCAAATCAAGACGGGAGAAGCAGAGTCGCCTATTCTAATATTTTTAAAATAGAATGAACAAACTATTTAACCCAAAAACAATTTGTTTAATCGGAGCAACTGATAGGCCAGAATCAGTTGGTCTTGGAATTACTAAGAATCTTTTACAAAGCAAAAAGAAGGTTTATTTGGTGAATCCCAAGAAAGAAAAGATTTTGGGGAAAAAAGTATATGAAAAGATCACCGATATTCCAGAAAAGATTGACCTATGTATTATTGCAACACCAGCCAAATATGTAATTGAGATTATCAATCAGGCTAAAGATAAGATAAATAGTTTAATAATTATTTCTGCGGGATTTAAAGAGATTGGCGGAATAGGGGAGAGAAGACAAGAAGAATTAGAGAAAATAGTTAGAGATAATAACATTGATTTAGTAGGACCAAATTGCCTTGGTATCATTAGAGGAAGCCTTAATGCGTCGTTTGCTCCGGCTACACCTAAATCAGGCTCTATAGCCTTAATTTCGCAGTCTGGAGCTCTTATAGATTCGATTATAGACAAATCCTTGGATAAGTTATATGGATTTTCATTCATTGTATCTTTAGGCAATCAAGCTGGATTAAAAATAGAAGACTTTCTTGAATTTGCAGACAAAGATGAAAAAACCAAGGTTATTAGTTTATATATAGAGGGAGTAGAAGATGGAAGAAGATTGTTCAATGTTTTACAAAAAATACAAAAGCCAGTTGTTATCCTAAAGGGAGGAAAAACTGATCTGGGAAAGAGGGCGGTATCAAGTCACACTGCAGCTTTGGCCGGAAATGCTAGAATTTATTCCCAAGCATTCAGGCAAGCCGGGTCTCTAGAAGTTAATTCCATAGAAGAGTTGTTAGACGTTTCAAAAGCATTGGCCTGGGAACCAAAAATTAAAAATGGAATTGCTATTATAACAAATGGAGGAGGCGCAGGAATATTAACAGCAGATTATTGCAATGATTTAGGAATTGATTTACCTGATTTATCAACAGGAACTTTGTGGAATTTAAGACATAAAATGCCAAAGACATATTCAGCCTCTAATCCCGTAGACATCATTGGAGACGCTGATTCTAAGAGATATAGACATGCAATCAATAACTTATTAAAGCAAAAAAACATTAATGGTTTGATAGTTATCCAGACCTTGCAGATAATGACGAATTGTTTAGAAAATGCTAAAATTGTTGTACAAGCGAAAGCAAAATATCCCAAGAAAGCAATTATATCTGCTTTCTTGGGAGGGAAAATTACACAAAAGTCTATAGAACATTTAGAGAAAAATAAAATCCCTAATTATTCCGATCCAATTAGGGCGGTTAGGGCAATGAGAGGGTTGATAAAGTAGAACGCGCCCAGCAAAGCAGGCGCGCAGGTATTCGGACGTACTAACAATTTCGTTAAAGCAACTTACTACTAAGCCCAAAATAGATCCCCAGAGCTAGTAATAGAGCAAAAAGAAATAGTAAGGCATAAAGCCTTAATCGAGATTCCATCTCATCACCTCAATTATAATTATAAAATAAATTAATTAATTTACAATATGTTTAAAAAGAAAAGACACATACTTTGGTTTAAAGAAATTAGAGTAACAGACGTTCCTTTAGTTGGAGGCAAGAATGCCTCTTTAGGTGAAATGTATAGAAATCTGGTTCCTAAAGGAATTAATATTCCTAATGGATTTGCCTTAACTGCTTATGCATATTTTACATTTTTAAAAGAAACAGGGATTGATACAGAGTTAGAGGCTATATTCAAGGAGTTTGATCCTAAGGATATTCGCTCCTTACAAAAGACCGGAAAAGCTGCCAGAGAATTAATTTTAAAAACAGAATTCCCAAGAAGAATAGAAAAAGGAATTATTAAGGCATATAGAAAATTAGGACAAAATTATAAAACTAGAGATTTAAGCATAGCGGTTAGAAGCTCTGCTACAGCAGAAGACCTTCCCGATGCTTCTTTCGCCGGACAACAAGAGACATATTTAAATGTTTCTGGAGAAGCGGAAGTTCTAAAGTCATGCAGAAAGTGTATTGCTTCTTTATTCACAGATAGAGCGATTTCATACAGAGAACAAAAAGGATTTAACCATTTAGAGATTGGATTGTCAGTATGTTTCCAAAAGATGGTAAGAAGTGATGTCGGGTCTAGTGGTATTATGTTTACCCTAGACACTGAATCAGGATTTAAAGATGTTGTTACTATTAGTTCTATTTGGGGTATTGGAGAATTAATTGTTCAAGGTAAAATTACTTCTGATGAATTCTTTGTATTTAAACCAACGTTAAAACAAGGATATAAATCAATTATTGTTAAAAATCTAGGAAGAAAAGACAGGAAACTTGTTTATGGAAAAAATGGGGGACTGAAAGAAGCAAAAGTTAATGCGAAACAGCAGTTGAAATTTTCGCTAACTGATAACGAAATATTAACTTTAGCAGAATGGGGTGTTCAAATAGAAGAGTATTATACTAAAGTTCGCAAGAAATGGACTCCTCAAGATATTGAGTGGGCTAAAGATGGCAAAACTGGAAAACTATTCATTGTTCAAGCAAGACCAGAAACCATTCATAGCACGGTAAAAGGTAATACCTATAAAGAATATAAACTAGAAACTAAAACAGCTCCAATCATTACAGGAATTGCTGTTGGAGATAAAATAGGACAAGGTAAGGTCAGCGTTATCAATAGCGTTAAGAATATAGCGAATTTTCAGAAAGGAGATGTATTGGTTACAAAAATGACAGATCCGGATTGGGTTCCTATTATGCAGATTGCCTCAGCAATTGTTACTGACGAGGGAAGTAAGACGGCTCATGCAGCTATTGTTTCTCGAGAATTAGGAATTCCATGTATTGTCGGAACAAAGAATGCTAGCAAATTGCTTAAGACAGGACAAGAGATTACCGTAGATTGCACTCAAGGATTAAACGGCAAGGTCTATGCTGGCTTAGTAAAATATAGCGTCAAGGAACATAATCTAAATAAAATTCCTAAGACAAAAACCAAGGTGTCTGTTAATATCGGAGCTCCTGAATTAGCATTTAAAACCGCTGCCTTACCAGTAAAAGGCGTAGGGTTAGCTAGGGAAGAATTCATTATTGCTCAAAAGATTAAATGTCATCCTTTGGCCTTGTATCATTTTAACAAGCTTAAGGATAAGAAAGTTAAGAAACAAATTGAAAAGATAACTATTGAGCATAAGGATAAGAAAGAATTCTTTATTAAAGAATTGGCAGAAGGAATTGCTCAAATTGGAGCAGCGTTCTATCCCGAACAAGTTATTGTTAGATTCTCAGATTTTAAAACCAATGAATACGCTCAATTAATTGGTGGTGCTGAATATGAGCCTCATGAAGAAAATCCTATGATGGGATGGAGAGGAGCATCAAGATATTATGATCCTAAATATGAACCAGCATTTGGAATGGAATGTAAGGCCATTAAAAGAGTTCGAGACACTTTTGGCCTGACAAATGTGTCTGTTATGGTTCCTTTCTGTAGAACGCCAGAAGAAGGAGTGAAAGTACTTAAATTAATGAAAAAGTACGGTATTGAGAAAGGAAAGAATGGATTAAACGCATATGTTATGTGTGAAATACCTTCTAATATTATTTTAGCTGATCAATTCTTAGATATCTTTGATGGTATGAGTATTGGATCTAATGACTTGACTCAATTAACCATGGGTATTGATAGAGATAACGCTAACCTTGTGCATATCGCTGATGAAAGAAATGAGGCAGTTAAAAAATCTCTAAAAGTTGTTATTAAAGCTTGTCAAAAAAGAAAGAAATATGTTGGTATTTGTGGAGAAGGTCCATCAACATTCCCAGACTTTGCTCAATTCTTATCTAAACAGGGGATTGAGACAATGAGCTTAAGTCCTGATGCAGTCATCAAGACTTTGATGAATTTAAAATAAGGCATAGGTAAAATAGGAAAGCAGCTCATTGGAGCTGCTTTTTGTTTGATTTATAAAGTAAGGCGCGAGGTAGCTGTGGGGCTACCTCGCGGTTGGGGGTAAAGATGAATCATGATTTACTCTCTTCGCGGTCGAGATACTGGATGATAGCGTCCACAACCATGTAGTTGATGGAGCGATCCCTTTTCTCGCCGAGTTGGATGAGACGTTCAACCGGCTTGTGTTCCATCTTCCTCTGAGGAATGTAGATGGACAGTTTGTCCAAGATTTCCTTTGATGCCATTGTCGTACCCCTTTCGACAGCAATCTTAAGTGACTTGCTATCTGTATGTATTATATAATATATATATGTAAATGTCAATAGGTAATGTTCAATAAAACAGTTTTTTATGGTAAAAAGAGAATATATGAAAAAAGTTATATTAACAGGAGATAGGCCAACTGGACCGTTACATTTAGGTCACTATGTTGGTTCTATTAAAAATAGAGTAGAACTACAAGACGAATATGATTGCTATTTTATCATTGCAGATTATCAAGTATTAACCGATAAAGTAGAGGAGACTAAGAATATTAAAGACAATATCCATAATATTGTTCTAGATTATTTATCTTTAGGAATTGATCCTAAAAAATGTTCAATCTTTGTAGAATCTCAAGTTCCTGAAATACCGCAATTATCATTGATTTTTTCGATGTTAACTACTTTTGCTAGGGTTAAGAGAAACCCTACAATAAAAGAACAAATTCAAGCCATGGGTATTAAGAATGAAAGTCTAGGATATGTATCATGGCCAGTTACTCAAGCAGCTGATATTCTAAGCGTTAGAGCTGATTTAGTTCCTGTTGGGAAGGATCAATTACCACACATTGAAATGACTAGGGAAGTGGCTAATAAGTTTAATAATACATTTGATAAGGTGTTTGATCTTCCAGAACCTAAGTTAGGAGATTTCCCAACCTTACCTGGATTAGATGGTCAGAAAATGAGCAAATCTCGCGGTAATGCAATATTCTTGTCTGATTCAGCTAAGGTTGTTGAAGAGAAATTAATGAAGGCGGTCACAGATCCTAAAAAAATTAGGATAGATGATCCTGGCAGACCTCAAGTTTGTAACATATTTAAGTATTACGAAGCGTTCTATCCAGAAGTTGCAAAAGCTGTATCAGAAAAATGTAGGAAGGGTGAATTGGGTTGTGTTGCATGCAAAAAAGATGTTAGCAAGCTTGTTAATGAATTTTTAGACCCTATAAGAGAAAAAAGAAATAAGTTTGCCAAAGAAAAGGGATTAGTAGAGGCCATTCTAGAAGAAGGAAGAAAAAAGACCACTAAAAGGTCCCGAGAAACACTAGAGCTCGTTAAACAAGCAATGAAAATTAATTATTAATTAAAAACATATGAGTGATTTTAATATGAATTCTTTGTTTAAGAATTCCTGGAAACTATATAGAGAAAAGTTTTGGACAATAGTAAGTATTGTTGCTGTGTCACTAATACCAATAATTCTCGGGATTAGCACAGTGTTCGGCTTATTCTTTAAGGAACTATTAGTTATTGCTAATACTGGTAATTTATCTTACGTTCCTTATTATTTATCTACTATTCCTGAAGGTGTAATTTTAGGGACAATAGGAATAATCTTTTTAATAGATTTATTCTTTACAGGTGCTTTGTTAGGAGCAATTGTAAATAATATTAAACCAAGGAAGGCGTTCGGGATAGCTACTAGAAATTTCTTTAGGTTTTTATGGTTAACTATTATTGAGTTGATTATAATTCTGATCATTCCAGTTACAATAGGTATTGTATTGCCTTTATTAGGAATAAGTGAATCAATTACAGGTGGTTTAGTAATCGCTACATTAATATTCCCAGGTATATTATTCTCAGTTTGGTTCTCAATGGCACCTTATGCTTTATTTAAGGATAGTTTAGGAGGATTGAAAGCGCTTAAAAAGAGTAAGGAATTAGTATCTAAAAGATTTAAATCTGTATTTTGGAGATTGTTTGTTCTTGGCACATTTATGATGATGGTAAGTAGTTTTGTTACTTCTACATTAAATCTACCGTTGTTATCTATGATTTTAGCTCCATTTGGTCTTATATTTATGCTTTCTATATATAAGTCACTAGGCAGTGTAGAGCCAACAGAAAGATCTGCTGATAATGAAGTATTTGAAGCTCAGAAAACGGAAAAGATATAATCAATAACTAAAAACAGGCTTTCAACGGCCTGTTTTTTAGTTGCTATTCTGCCTTATCTATTGTAAACAGAGAACAAGAGAAAGAGGAGGAGGTGAATCATGCTACAAGTGTTGTTTTACCGATATTTACCCATTGGAGCGACGGCTAGATTATTGCCTGATGCAACCTATGGCAGATGGTGGAAGGAGTTCCTTCCTGCGTTGCTTGTCGTAGAAAGTTCTTCGTGCGTGTGTATACATGCAATAGAAGGAGAGCCTCTCGTTACTGTGGCACAGAATGTAAAATTCGAAGGCCCGGCAGGCGAATTCGGCTTTATTGGTGCTCAGAACCTTAGGGTTCATCAAGAATCAGTGAATCTGAGTTTATTCAAGCCTGAAAATCAAGCTGTGCAACGTCTACATTGGGATGCGAAGGATCTTGATGGGTTGCGACAACGCATTATCGATGTCATTCAAAGCCGCGAAGGACAAGAGGCGGTGTTCGAAACCATCAGATAATGGCTTGATTCAACGAGCGGGCCCGATGTTTAATCTACGGTCCGCTCTTCACTTTTATATTAGTTTAATCTCTTTTACGCTCAAGAGTTTTTTTATTAAATCAAAGTATTTTTCTACTTTTTTATCACACATTAATGTGATAGTTTCTATTTCTGCTTTCATAGACATCTGATTTTCGGACTTATACTTTCTGATTTGGGCAATTGCATCAATAGCTAACTCAAAATCTGTCTTGTAATCTTTTGGTGATGTTATTTGAGTTAAATGAATAGATTCTGTCTTTTCAAATTGCTTGAAATAACCTTGATAAATTTCTTCTGTTATATGAGGAAGAATAGGGGAATAAAGTTTCAAAATAGATAATAGGGCATTATATATTGTATATTGAGCTCCTACATCTTTAGTTTCATAAACCCTAGATTTAACTATTTCTAAATAATAGTCACAGAAATCATTCCAAAAGAATTTATCTATTGCGTCTCTAGCTTTTGTATATTCATATTGTTCCATTTTCTGAATGTACTCTTTAGTCGTGGAGTGTAGTTTTGAAAATAACCATTTATCTTCATCTTGTAATTCTCCTTTATTTTTTGGATCATATCCTTCTAAATGCATTAAACTAAACTTAGACGCATTCCATAGTTTTGTTATTGTTCGTTTCCCTTGTTTTATCTGATCTTCTGAGAATCTTAAGTCTACCCCTAGGGCAGCCTGAGAAGCCCAAAAACGTATCGAATCAGCTCCGTATTGCTCAATAACGTCCTTGGGCTCAACTATATTTCCCTTGGACTTAGACATCTTTTCTCCTTTTGGATCTAATACGAACCCAGAAATGATAACATCTTTAAAGGGAAGTTTATTTTCATGTAAATATGATTTAACAAGCGTATAGAATAACCAAAAATTAATAATATCATGAGCCTGTGGTCTTAAGCTCATAGGAAGTTTTTCATTATTAATTTGAGGAGTTAAAGAACTTGTAAACCATGTATCAAACACATCTTTTTCTGGTTGAGCTGGTTTCTTGCATTTAGGACAAATCATTTCTGTCGTGGTTGGGTCGATAGGGAAGTCTTTCCCTAATATAGTTTCTCCACAACAATACCAAACAGGAATAGGAATTCCAAAGAATCGTTGTCTAGAAATATTCCAATCCCATTTTAATCCTTCAATCCAGTTATCTAATCTATTCTTCATGTGTTCTGGATGCCAATTAAGCTTTTCAGATTGTTTTAAGAAGTCTTTTTTTAAATCTAAATATTTAATAAACCATTGTGTCATAACAATAATTTCAATAGGAGTTCCACATCTCTCATGAACATTAACGCTATGAACTATTTGTTTTTGATTTTCAACGCTTAACTTAATTAGTATTTGTTTTCTAGTTTCTTTGGTAGTTAATCCCTGGAACTCTCCAGCTAATTCATTCATTGTTCCGTCTTTATTTATACAAATACGTAAAGGAAGATCATGTTTCTTCTGCCATTCTATATCTGTAACATCTCCAAACGTACAAACCATAACAATTCCTGTTCCTTTCTCTAAATCAACTAATTCATCAGCTAAAATGGGAATTTCTTGATTAAATAAAGGAGTAATAGCTGTGGTGCCTACCAAATCTTTTGATCTTCCGTCTTTAGGATTAATCAATAAAGCAACACAACCTGGTAATAGCTCTGGTCTTGTTGTAGCAATTGTTACGATACCTCCATCTTTTAATTTAAAATCTATATCACTAAATAATGCGTTCTTTTCTTTATCTTCTAATTCTGCCTGAGCAATAGCTGTTTGGCACTCAGGACACCATAAAACAGGGGATTCTTTTCTATAAACCCTGTTCTTATTATATAAATCAGCAAACGATTCTTGTGCTGTTTTCTGAGATTCTTTTGAAATAGTAGAATATGGTTCAGAGAAGTCACAAGACATACCTATATTTTTCCACCCTTTAATAAATTCAGGTAACAGGTTCTCTACTGTCTTTTCGGCTAGAGAAATAAATTCCGTTCTTGTTAAATCAAAAAATCTAATATTATTTATATTTTCTACTAATTTAGCAGTTGGCAATCCATTGTCGTCAGTTCCAAAGGGGTAAAAAACATTATGACCTGTCATTCTTTTAAATCTAGCTATAATATCCTGATGAATATATGAAAAAGCATGACCAATGTGCATCTTGCCACTAACTGTAGGGGGAGGAGTGTCTATTGAATAAGTACTCTTTCCTTTATTTTTAAATATTTGATTTTCAATCCAAAAATCTTGCCATTTAGATTCTGAATCTTTGAAATTGTATTCTTTGTCCATATTTAAATATATTAGCAGATTATATAGGTTTAGCAATTGACTTTTTCTAATAATTTGCTATTTTATAGATACATTTCTGGTGGAGTGTTTCCAGGCCTGGAGTTATCTCCTATCTAGATTCACGCTATTCCTCACGGAAATCCCAGGCACTAGAGTGTTCGCTCTAGTAAATATTCTTCATCTTCATGCCCGTAGATGCTGAAAGCCCTGGACATTCAACTGTTCACTTCACGGTGGCACCAATCAGTTGGATAAGAGACGACTGCAACCCAGTCGTCTCTTCCATTTTTTATCAATATATATTAGGCTTACAATGCACAGGGGTAGAGGATGGTCCTCGAGATGTGAATTAACAATGCCTAATGATGTAGGATGTCACATAACCCCTGTGCATCATTCTTAATATTTGCTATAATATCACAATATTTTAAACTAATTTTATGAAAAGAACTTTAATTAAGGAAACGCCCGAACATATTGGAAAAGAAGTAGTTGTTAAGGGTTGGGTAGATAAGTATAGATCCCATGGGAAAATGGTATTTTTGGATTTAAGAGACGTATCTGGAATACTACAAGTAGTGTTTTTGTCTAATCTAGATGAAAAAGTTTTAAATATTGCAAAATCTTTAGCTGAAGAATATGTTATTGAAATAACAGGAAAGATTAACAAAAGACCTGATAATAATGTAAAAGAAGATATGGTTACTGGAACGATTGAAATGGAGGCATTAGATATGAATATAATATCTACATGTAAGCCATTACCAATTCCTATTGATGGAGATGGATATGATATTACAGAAGAGAAAAGATTAAAATATAGATATTTAGATCTAAGAAGAAAAAGAGTTAATAATAATATCAAAATGCGTCAAGCATTAAGCATATTTATTAGAAACTATTTATCAGAAAGAGGATTCTTTGAAATAGAGACTCCTATTATGACCAAATCAACTCCAGAAGGAGCAAGAGATTTCTTAGTTCCGTCAAGGTTACAAAAAGGAGAGTTTTATGCATTGCCACAAAGTCCTCAACAGTACAAGCAGCTATTAATGATTGCAGGTTTTGAGAAATACTTTCAATTAGCCAGATGTTTCAGAGATGAGGACCTAAGATCAGATAGATTATTTGAATTAACTCAAATGGACGTTGAAATGAGTTTCGTTGATCAAGAGGATATATTCAGTCTTATTGAACCTATGATGATTGAAGCTGCTGAAAAAGTATTTGGTAAAAAGATAAAAGAAATTCCATTTCCTAGAATCTCTTATGATGATGCAATGGAAAAATATGGTACAGATAGACCTGATCTAAGAGAAGAAGGGGATGAACTAGCATTCTGTTGGGTAATAGATTTTCCATCCTTTGAAAGACAACAGAAAGGCAATCTAGATGCAGTTCATCATCCATTTACAGCATTTCAAGATAAGGATCTAGAAGAATTTAAGAAAATGGATAAATTTGATGAAGAAAAGTTATTAAAAATGAAAGCTAAACAATACGATCTAGTATTGAATGGAATTGAAATTATGGGAGGTTCTATTAGAACTCATGATCGAGATGTATTAAAGAGAACTTTTGAAGTATTAGGACATACCCCAGAGGGAGTAGAAGAAAAGTTTGGTCATCTATTAGAGGCTTTCGATTATGGCGTACCACCTCACGGAGGAATTGCTGCTGGTTTTGATAGAATGATGCAAGCATTCCTAGGAGAAAAAAACATTAGAGATGTGGTAGCATTTCCAACTAATACAGCTGGGGTTGCATCTGTTATGGATGCTCCATCCAAAGTTTCTGACGAACAACTTAAAGAATTAGGTATTAAGGTTGTTAAAGAGAAATGAAATATCAAAAGCCCTCTAAATTTAAATTACCTAAAATAGAACTAAAGAATATTAAGTTAAAACATATTATATTAGGTTGTTTTGTTGTTGTAATGCTTTTTACCTCTTTATTTGTAGGAAAAATGGCAAAAACATATGTTTATTACAATAGAACAAAAGATTTATATTCAGCCAATATTATTGATTATTCTCACTTTAAGCCCTTTAGGAATTGGAAGATATCTGATTTGCAAGACTTAACAGCTCGATCTGCAATATCTATTGTCGCTAATGGAAAAGATACTGTTGTATACGAGCTAAATAAAGATAGAATTGTTCCTATCGCTAGCTTAACTAAACTAATGACAGCCTATGTTGTATTAGATAATTATCTTTTAGACGATATTATTGTAATTACACAAGAAGCAGTAGATGTACCAGAATTAAGTGGTACCTTAACAGCAGGAGAGCAAATTAAGGTGAAAGATTTACTATACTCAATGCTAGTAGAATCAAGTAATGATGCAGCTTATGCCTTAGCTGCTGATATGGGCATGGATGATTTCATATTTGAAATGAATAGAACGGCTAAGAAATTAGAATTGGATTACACCCATTTTGTTAATCCAATTGGATTGGACCCAGAATTTGAAATATTGTCCCACAATTATTCAACTGCTTATGATTTAGGATTATTAGCTCATAGGATATTAGACGACAAACCTGAAATATTTGAAATGACCAGAAATGAAGAAGTCGACCTATATTATGCAGACGGAAGATTCCATCATAAAGCTAAAAATACAAATGCAATATTAGATAATTATCCAACAATGCTAGGTGGAAAGACAGGAACAACCAATATGGCTGGTCAATGCTTACTAGTAATTATGCCTCAACCTAAACATCAGGGAGGTTATATCATAAATGTAATCCTTGGATCTACAAATAGATTCAGTGATATGGAAAAAATACTTAATTGGCAAACTAAAGCATTCATATGGTAGAAACAATAAGTTTTATTAAAATACTAACTCATGGTGCAATTGCCTTTATCGTAGGAATTGCATTAACACCAATACTTACTCATTATTTATTTAAGTATAAATTATGGAAAAAAACCTCTAGAAATAAATCTGTTGATGGAGGTGCAATGCCTGTATTTGAAAAATTTCATTCAGATACAGAAACTAAAACTCCACGTTTAGGTGGAATTTTAATTTGGATTATACCTACAATAATGGCGATATTGTTTTTTATTCTTTCTGAGATGGATGGAGCAATATTTAATAAATTAAACTTTCTTTCTAGATCACAAACATGGTTACCATTATTTGCTATGGTATCAGCGGCAATTGTTGGTTTGATTGACGACCTATTAACTGTTAGGGGAAAGGGAGAATATTCCGGTAAGGGATTAAGCTTAAAGTATAGGATTGGATCAGTATTCTTGATTGGTCTAATTGGAGCCTTATGGTTTTACTTTAAATTAGATTGGAGAACATTACATGTTCCAGGACTAGGGGATATAGTAATGAATTTTTGGTATATTCCTTTCTTTATTATTGCTATGTTGGCAGTATATTCTGGAGGAGTGATAGATGGACTAGATGGATTGGCTGGTGGTAGTTTTGCAACAATATTTGGAGCTTATGCTGTTATAGCAGGATTTCAAGGACAATATGATATTGCAGCATTATGTGCTGCTGTAGCAGGAACGGTATTAGCGTTCTTATGGTTCAATATACCTCCTGCGAGATTCTATATGGGAGAATCGGGTACAATGGCTCTTTGCATAGGAATTACTGTTATTGCATTTCTAACTGATTCAGTCTTGGTTTTACCAATAATCGCAATTGTATTAGTTGTTGAATCAGGATCTGTAATTCTGCAACAATTATCTAAAAAGTTTCGAAAGAAAAAAATATTTATTGCTTCTCCAATTCACTATCACTTTGAAGCAAAGGGATGGCCACATTACAAAGTTACTATGCGTTTCTGGGTAATTGGTATCATTGCGGCGGTGATAGGGGTGGCGGTGAGGTTATTGGGATAATTATCAACATTACTTTTTATTTTTTTTTGCTATAATAGATTAAGTGAATAAACGAGAAATAAACATATACATTTCTGGATTTTGTAGCGCTACAGTTATAGTGTTGTCTTATCTTATATTTACGAATGGACTTCCTTTTATGAGTGCCGCCGGGGTAGGAACAGGAGCAGCCGATATCAACGCTAAATATCATGATGGATATGCAACAAGTCTCACTGCAGGAAGCGGAGTAATATATATATCAGACGGAAGCAATTACTTACCCGCTGGAAGTATTTCGAGCACTACTCTTGGAACAGGAAATGTTGGAACTACTAATATAGCGGATAGTGCAATAACTAGTGTAAAGATTTCAGATGGCACCATTGCGAATGCAGACATAGCAGATGGCACCATAAAAAAAGCCAAACTTGCTGACCTTGAAGCAGGAGACAGTCTCATGCTTTATTCAGACGGACAAAAGACTAACGCCACTACTTCTTGGGTAAAAGAAAAAGAAGCTCTAATTCATAAAGATGGAACAGTAAGAGTAAAATTTGATATGCGCGGATGGACTTCTGAGTTTTACGGAAGCGCACAAATTTACCTTAATGGTTCCTCTGAAGGGACACTCCGAACCAATGGAGCTACCTATACTACTTATTCTGAAGACATATCGGTTAGCGCAGGAGATCTTTTACAATTATATCTAAAAAGTAGTTATGCCTCAGCCACCGCATATACTAAAAATTTCAGAATTTACGATGATTCTGGATATACTTATTCTTTCATGACATTAGAATAGATAAAATAAATGAATTTTAAAAAAAGACATATAAATATAATTATGATTGGAGCTGTTGTCGCTTCATTTATTTTAATGTCTTATTTGGTATTCACTGACAATCTTCCATTTATGCAAGCCGCCGGGGTAGGAACAGGAGCAGCCGATATCAACGCTAAATATCATGATGGATATGCAACAAGTCTCACTGCAGGAAGCGGAGTAATATATATATCAGACGGAAGCAATTACTTACCCGCTGGAAGTATTTCGAGCACTACTCTTGGAACAGGAAATGTTGGAACTACTAATATAGCGGATAGTGCAATAACTAGTGTAAAGATTTCAGATGGCACCATTGCGAATGCAGACATAGCAGATGGCGTTATAGGCAAAGACAAGATTGCTGATCTCGAGGCAGGAGATAGTCTTGTTGTTTACTCAGACGGGCAGAAGAGTGTTGGTAGTACATCTTGGACTAAAGTAAAACAAGCCCTGATTCATAAAGATGGAACAGTAAGAGTAAAATTTGATATGCGCGCATTTAGCGCATCTTGGGTAGCATATGGTCAGATTTATATCAATGGTTCAGCCGTAGGAACACAGAGAACAGAAGGAAATGGAACCTATACTACTTATTCGGAGGACATTTCAGTAACCACAGACGATTTAATACAGCTTTATTTAAAAAATAATTACGCTTCAGCGACAGCATATATTCAAAACTTTAGAATTTATGAAAATGGATATAGTCGTTCAGTTATGACAGTGGAATAGATAAAATATGATCTACAAATCATACTCAATTAAACAAATATCTAAATCTACCCAAATAGATTTTCTTTTCGAATTAGATAGAAAACAATTTCAAACTAAGGTAGTTTTCAAAAATACAAAACCAACAAAAAATTTAGATAATCTTGTATTTCATTTAGGCTTAATTGAAATGCTAAATTATTGGAAATTAAAACCTTCCAATGAAATAAGTATTGAAGCAGGGGATTTAGATAAAGAACAGGTTAAATTTTTGAAGAAGGTGATCATTCATGGAATGGGGGAATTCATTTATAAAAATAAACTAGAATTTCCTAAATTAAAGATAACTTCTGGTAAAGATAAAGAAATTTTAAAGCCGATTAACCCCAGATTAAAAGAAAGGATACTAGTTCCAATCGGCGGAGGTAAAGACACTCCCTTAACAATAGATTTATTAAAAAAACATAAATTAGGAACATATATATTAAATCCTAAGAAACCTCAATTAGATATAGCCAAACTATCTAATATGAAAGATATTGTCATTGTTGAACGAACCTTAGATAAAAAAATATTTGATAAGAAATACTTAAACGGACATGTTCCATTTAGCGCGTTTCTAGCGTTTTTAGGACTGATAGTGGCTAGAACACATAATTACAATACAATCGCTTTCTCATGGGAAAAAAGCTCCAATGAGGGCAATGTAAAGTACAGGGGCAAGAACATTAATCATCAATGGTCTAAATCTCAAGAATTTGAGGATTTATTTAGAAAATATTCTAAGAAGTATTTGATTAAATCAATTAAATTTAAAAATCCTTTAAGAAAATATACTGAGACAGAGATAATAAAGAAGTTTGCTGAGTTAAAACAATATCATTCTAGTTTTGTAAGTTGTAATAGGGCATATACAATAAAACCTACCAATACTAAATGGTGCGGAGAATGTTCTAAATGCTTATTTGTATATGCATCTCTTTTTCCTTATTTAAGTAAAGAAGAATTGTATAAGATATTTAAAAAAGACTTATTCGAGGACAAGAACTTAATTCCTGTTGCTAAACAACTAATTAGCAATAAACCTTTCGAATGTGTTGGAACAATAAAAGAAACTAAAGAGATCTTTAAAGAGTGTATCAAAAAAGACAATCAATCTATTGTCTTAAGGAAAATCGCCCGGTTAATATAGAAATTAATAATAATTAACACTAACAATCTCCAAACCGTTAGTGTTTTATTATTGACAGAGCACTATTTATCATGGTATAATATATATATTGAAAGGGGTGGTGTGATGATTAATAAACATAAGAGTTATTGGCACGACATAGCTCTGGGTATTAGATTAACGTCTCAATGGCTATATGTTGACAAATACGGTCGAGAACAACAAAGAAGTGCGGGATACCGTTGGATAATGACTATTAGCGGGATTGTATCAGCTATAATCATGATGTATTACGGCATCCATCTTCTACAATTAATACCCAAATGTTCGTGGGGAGCAGCTCTTTCTTTCTACATTTTAACGTATTGCTCAGCTATGGGCAGACGCCACGAACGACGCACGACGCATGACGCAGCGTCGCTATGAGGATCGTTTCTGATCCTCTTCTTTTCCAAAAACATATTTTTCTGCTAAAATACTTTAATGGATTTAAATAACAAGAAAATTTTAATATTAGGACTTGGCCGAGAAGGAAAGTCTTCTTTGAAATTTTTAAAAAAGAATTACAAGAACATAGAAGTGGGAATAGGAGATAAGAAGCTTTCTAGAGCTTACCTTAAATCTATTAAAGATTACGATGTTATTGTAAAAAGTCCAGGAATCCCATTAAAAATAGTTAAACCATATTTAAAAGGAAAGATATTAACTAGTCAGACCGACTTATTCTTACGAAAACATAGAGATATTACAGTAGGAGTTACCGGAACAAAAGGGAAAGGAACTACTGTTAGTCTAATTCAACACATATTAAAGAAGAGTAACAAGAAATCTATATTATTAGGTAATATTGGAATACCAAGCTTAGATTCATATCATTTAAATCCAGATGTCTTTATATATGAAATGAGTTCTCATCAATTACAACATCTTAAAATATCTCCACATATAGCAGTATTGCTAAATGCACATGAAGGACACTTAGATTATTACGATAATGTAAAAGATTATCATAAGGCTAAATTCACTATTGGTAAATATCAAACTAAAGAAGATTTCTTCATACATAATTCTGACTTTAAAGAGTTCAAAGATTTATCTAAGGGCAAAAAACTTTCTTTTGGAAAAAGAGGAGATTGTTATTTAAAAGATAACTATATTTATTTAGATAAAAAGAAGTTTATCAACACGAAAGATATACAGCTAGAAGGAGATCATTTTATATATGATATTATGGCTGGTATTCTCGTTTGTAAGTTGTTGAAAGTTCCAAATACTATCATCAAAAAACAAATAAAAACCTTTAAAACTCAGGAATATTGTTTAAATAGAATAGGCAGGTATAAGGGAATTACATTTTACAATGACTCTTTCGCCACAGAACCAATTGCGACTATCGCAGCGTTAAGGGCATTAGATAATGTACAAACCTTAATTTTAGGCGGCTATGAGAGAAATATTAATTTTGAAGAGTTAGCTAAAGTTATTATAGAAAAGGATATTAAAACCGTTGCTTATTTTAAGCCTGCAGGATTAAGAATTAAGAAAGAATTAAAAAAATATCCTAACACTATTAAATTTATTGAAACTGATTCTATGAGAGAAGCTGTTAAGCTATGTCATCAATTCACAGAGAAAGGAAGTATTTGTTTATTAAGTCCTGCGTGTGCAAGTTTTGGAATGTTTAAAGATTATAGAGATAGAGGAGAACAGTTTACTAAATATGTTAAGAAAACCTAATCTAGTATTAGCAATAACGTCCGGCTTATTAATAATGCTGGGTTTTATTATCATTACGGGAGTTTCAATGACTTTTTCACATAAGCTATCTGGAACTTCTTTTAAGTTTTTAATACATCAAGTTATATATGGTTTTATTCCTGGTTTAATATTGGGAACAATAGCATACTTTATTGACCTTAAGTTAGTTAAGAAATTGTCTTTTTTCATAATCATTGGAGTTGTTATATTGATGACATTAATTTTTGTTCCGGGATTAGGAACAAAATTAGGAGGAGCAAGAAGGTGGATAAATCTTGGACCGATTGCCATTCAACCCTCCGAATTTCTTAAACTAGGTTTTATAATATATTTTGCTGCCTGGTTATCAGCCAAAAGAAAGAAAGGGGAGTTTAAAAAACTTTTTTTACCAATGATTATTATTCTAGGAATAGTTAGCATGCTTTTATTGGCTCAACCTGATATGAGTACTTTAGTGGTGATAGCTGCTGTGGCATTAATCATGTATTTCTGCTCTGGCACCCCGCTGTGGCAAACCGGAACTATGATATTGGGAGGACTAGTGGGCTTAGGTATATTGATAAAAATGGCTCCATATAGATTAAATAGATTATTAGTATTTTTAAATCCTAACGCCCAGCCCTTAGGCATGGGATATCAATTGAAACAAGCTTTGATTGCGGTAGGATCAGGAGGAATCATTGGAACAGGCCTAGGCTTAAGTATTCAAAAATACGGATTCTTGCCAGAACCTATGACAGATAGCATTTTCGCTGTATATGCTGAGGAAACAGGGTTTATTGGTTGCTTAATATTATTATCTCTTTATTTAATATTTGTATGGCAAGCATTAAGAATATCGCAAAGTCTTAAGGATGGATTCCTAAAATTACTTGTAATTGGCATTACTTCTTGGATAATAATTCAAACTTTTGTAAACATAGGGGCAATTATTGGAATTCTTCCTTTAACGGGAATTCCATTACCATTCATTAGCTATGGAAGTTCTCATCTCGTCGTAGAGCTTGTAGCTCTTGGGTTATTATTGAATATTTCTAAAAAGGCCAAGATATAGCATATAATCAACGGTTCGAGTCCCACTCACCCAAAATTTATAGAGACCCTTGGTTTGCAAGGGTTTTTGGGTTAAAATTAGTATATGTTAAAAATATTTATCAGTATAACCGTAATAACATTTATTGTATTATTTATTTTATTTAATGGATCTGGT
>Ga0233437_1001784_pt1 | contig 36561 bp, 46 predicted proteins | sample SI_122_August201_FD_182714 | JGI IMG/M metagenome (GOLD analysis project Ga0233437, IMG submission 182714) | Seawater microbial communities from Saanich Inlet, British Columbia, Canada - SI_122_August2016_200_MG | ecosystem: Environmental > Aquatic > Marine > Inlet | place: Canada: British... | reverse complement strand
GGTTTATGTTTTTTCTCTTCCTCAGGCAATTCATTTTCTTCATCAAATAATTCAGCCGCTTGAGGGGGAATAATCCCCATAGCACTCACAAATTTATATTTATTAAGAATAAATTTCTTTAAAGAATCAAGTTCTTTTCTAACCTTTTCCATTTCTTTTTCATCTTTTGCAGAAGGTTGTGGGACTGCATTTTGAGCATCTTTTAAATCAGGATTTTGATATTTCTTATCATCTAAACTTGTTTCATTATCAGAAGGACTTTGAGATTTTTCTTCTACCATAATGAGAATAAAAACACACCATATTTAAAGTTTCCTGATGTAAATCTGGAAACCATTAAAAAACATTTATGTTTTTTTCAGGGTTATTATTTATTGCTACTTTAACATAATTAAAATACAATATTCAACTACAAATAATTAGTTTTATAAACCGCAAATTTCTCTATCTTTTATAAGGGCCTATAAGCTAGTGGCAAACTGACTCGTTTACACCGAGTATTCCGCGGTTCGATCCCGCGTAGGCCCATGTTTTTTAATTTTAGTATTTATAAGATATTAAAAAGCAACTTTTAAATATCCTACTTAAGTTCTATATAAAAGATGGAATATTCTAAACAAGAAAATAAACTTGAATTAAAATCTAAATTTGATTTTTTTAGAAGACAAAATATTGTTTATTTAGACAATGCTGCAACAACACAAGTTCCTGATTCAGTTATTAGGGCAGTTTCGCAAGTTTTAAGATATAGGGGAAATCCTCACAGGGGAGCACATACAATTGCGGAGAAGAATGAGCAATGGTTAGCAGAATCAAGAGATAATGTGGCTCGTTTTTTAAATTCTAGCTCACAAGAAATTGTTTTTACTAATAATACTACTGATTCAATTAATCTTGCTGTTGATGCTATAGCACACAATATTGAAAAAGGAGATGAAATTATAATTCCTATTTCAGAACATCATTCTAACATGTTACCTTTTGAGAAATTATTAAAAAAAGGTGCAAAACTAAAGGTCGTTGAATTGAAAGATTATAAGGTGGATTTTGTAAAATTAAAAAAAGCAATTACAAAGAAAACAAAGGTTGTTGCAGTTAATCATATTTCTAATGTTTTAGGCAGTATTAATCCTGTTGAAGAACTTGGAGATTACTTGAAAAAGAATCATCCAAATGTAATCTATATTGTTGATGGTGCTCAAGCAGTCGCACATATGCCTGTTGATGTTAAAAAGATAAAATGCGATATTTATGCTTTTTCAAGTCATAAAATGTATGGCCCTTGTGGTGTGGGTGTTTTATATATTTCAAAGAAAATGTTTCCTATGCTCAAACCTGTTCGTGCAGGTGGTGGAACTGTAAATTCAATTTCAATGGTAAAAGAAGAAGATTATACAGATTTAGTTATTGATTTTAAACAAGGATTAATAATTTTAGAAGGTGGAACTCCAAATACCTCTAATATCTATGGGTTATCTGCAGCGATTAATTTTATAAGAAAAGTCGGATTTAAAGAAATTCAAAAACACGAACAAGAATTATTTGATAAATTAATTAATAAATTAAAAAAAATTAAAGATTTAGAAATATATGGTCCTAAAAAAATAAAGAATAGATCCGGAGTCGTTTCATTTTCTATTAAGGATTTTTCTGCAAAAGAAATTGGAGAGTATTTTGATAGGAAGAAAATTGCTATTCGTTATGGTTCTCATTGTGCGTTTCCGTTAATTGATATGTTAGGAACAGAAACAATAAGGGCAAGCTTTGGACTTTATAATGATGAATCAGATGTTGCAATATTTGTACAAGAACTTGATATGTTTATTAAAAAGAAAAAAGGCCTAATTAAAAATAAGAATCTTGAACCATTAAGGGATATGAATTATTACAAGAACATGTTTATAGCAAATTCAAAACAACAAATAATTCAAAAGATTAAATCTGCAATATATTATCCAGAAGATACTGAAATAATTGTTATGGCAGGACATTTCTTAGGGATTCCAGATATGAAAGAAAATAAGTTTTATCCAAGTATTAAATCAATGATTCCTGAAAGATTACATAATTTATTAGATGGTTTTGGAATGACTACATTTCCTTTGTTTACATGGCAATTTGGTTGTGAAATTATTAAAGAACTTAAGGATATGGATCTAAATGCTAAATTAGTTACAATTGCAAATGATACAACTGGAATTAATGAATTAAAATCATCTTCCTCAAATGCAGCTAATAAAATTGCTAAAGATTATAGGGAAGAACTTTTAACAGAATACTCTGAACCAAATATCCCTAAAAAATATAATGAGATTTTAAAGAATAGTGGTTTAAAAGAAAATGATATTATCTCTTTTGGAAAAGATAAATTTACAAGAGAATCTAAATTAAGACAGCGATTTAAGAATTTTATAGAAAATAATAAAGATTATTTTGATGGGGCCCTTAATTACACACTTAACAAAAATGAATGGGATTTATCCATAAAAATTCTTGATAATCAAGAAATTAAAACTTGTAGATTTGATACATTTAATTCAAAAACAGGTGGAAAGTTTTGTATTATAGAGGTTTGTGAGTTTATTTCTGAATTATTTGGAAAATCAAAAGATGTAGATTTCAAATATGTTCCAACCGCAGTTTTAAATCCAAAATCTAAAGCAAAACATAAAGTTTTGGTAATGCTTACTCCTGCAATGTGTGATGATGCAGTAACAAGGGGTGCAGAGTTATACACAAAATTAATGTTACAAGAAAAAGGAGAAGGCTCATTTAGATTTTTTAATATTCCTCTAGGGCCTGATTCTACAAGATATCTTGCTACAGGAACTCAAGTTAGATACATCTCAGATAAAGGAACTCTTGCAGGATTAGAAGTTGAAAAAGAATTAAAATTCCCTGAGCTTTGGAAATTAACAGAATATGAATTATTATACAATGCAGAAGATTATGTTGGTGAAATTGAGGAATTATTTAAAAATATTGGAATAAATAAAAAATCAAATATTTTAGATACTTGTGTTGGTCCTGGATTTTTTTCTACAGAGCTTTTAGAAAAAGGATATAATCTTAAAACAGCAGATAAAAGTGAAGAAATGATCAAACCGTTTGTAGAAACATTAAAAGAAAAAGGCATTGAACATGAAGTTATTCAATCAACTTGGTTAAATCTCCCTAAACATTTTAAGAAAAATTCTTTTGATATGTTGTTTAATAGAGGGAATACATTGATTTATGCTAATGGTGGTTGGAATGAGAAAAAAACACCTGATAAAAAGAAGACTTTAACTGCTTTAAAGAAAACTTTGAAGATTTATTATGAGTTACTAAAGAAAGGAGGATATTTGTATGTGGATAAATATCGTGATTCTGAAATTCCAGCTAAAAAGGTTGTTGCTAAATTAAAGATAAAAGAGACCAATGAAGAAAAAGATATTATGTTTTCTGTTGAAAGAAAACCAAAGAAAAATATCAGATATGCCCAATTACTTCTAAGAGATAAAAAAGGCAAAGAAACAGGACTTCCAAATATGGCTTATGATTTAACAGAAGATGAATTGGAAACGCTATTGAAAGAAGTTGGATTTAGTTCAATTAAGAAAACTAAATTAAGAAATGAAAAACATTTCGTTGTTTGGTTAGCTAAGAAATAATATTATAGATTCATAAAATAAGTATCATTTCTAAAAATAAAATATTCAAGTTTTTGGATATCTTCTGAAAAAGATTCTTGAACTTTAGATAATATCCCCTCAAACTCCTGATGTTTTTCAATTAAGAACTCTACTTCTAATTTCCAAGGCCCAATTATTCTTATTACGTTAATAGTATTTTTAATATTTTTAAAAAACTCAAAAAGTTTTTCTTCTATTTCTTTAGAATAATTTTTAGTATAAAGAAATAATTTATATTTCTCAAATCCTAATAGATTATAATCAATCTTTGTAGTGTGAAAAGCAATAATTTTTCTCTCATTTAATTTTTTAATTCTCTTACTTACAGAATCAATACTAAGTTTTATCTTATCTGCCAAATTAACTAAAGTTTCCTTAGAATTTTTATCTAATTCTTTTATTAACTCTTTATCTTTATCATCAATTTTTTCTATAACTCCTTCCCCCCAAACAGGAAATTCTTGAATCTCATTATCATCATAAATTAAATTATTATTAAAAATAACTGCATCCAACATCATACAAAAATTCTTGCTATTAATGATGTCTCCAAATTTAGAAAGCAGTTTATTCTCAAAATTATAGTAATCTAAATTATCTTTTGCAAATAATGCTACTCCAAGGTCCCAATTTCCATGAGATTCAAAAATTGAAAAAACTTGTTTTTGGACACTTAGAAACTTTTTCAATTCTTCTTTTTGTTCAAGAGTCGCATTAAGTTTAATATACAGTTTAAAGGACTTATAGCCTAAAAGTTTATGGTCTATGAAGTTCCCATACCCTAAAATTACACCTAATTTTTCAAGCCGATTAATTCTATACCTTATACTATCTTTAGATAAATTACATTTTTGAGCTAATTTTTTCTCAAAAATACGCGGATTATAGGCAATATTCTTAAGAATGATTTTATCTGCTTTTGTTAACTTTATTTCCATATATTATCCTAATTAAGGGTAATATATAAATCTATCTGAAAAAGGATAAAAAATAGGACAAACGTTCCATATACTTCTAAGCCCTATTTCTATTAAGTGGAGATAAAAAATGGAAAACCAAATAACAATAAAATTCGATAAAGAACCTACATTTGCAGAATTATGGGATGCTTGCCTTTATAATCTGCTTTACAAAGGTTCTAAGAAGAAAAGAGTTTCAACAAAAAAATAAAAACTAATAATTAGATTTATATAAATTAGATTTCTGATATAAATATGAAAAGTGATATCCCTTATGTGTCTGAATTAAAAGATTTGTTTGATCAGACCAAAATAACCAAACAATCTCACATAATAGATGTAAGTGCAGGAACAGGGTTCCCAGCACTTGAACTTATAGAATTAGGCTATAATATTGATTGTATGGATGCAATGGATGACGAAATAGCAGTTTTCACAAAAAAAGCAAAGAAAAAGGGTTTGAAGACTAGATGTAAAAAATTAACCTGGTTAGAAATACCTAAACATTATAAAAAAGAAGATTATAATCTTGTATTTTGTAGGGGGAACTCATTTATTTATGCAGCAGGAGGGTGGAATAGGGCTCAGGGAGTTGATAAAAAGAAAAGTCTAGAGATTTATGAAAAGACATTAAAGGTATTTTATAATTTATTGGAAGATGGCGGAACCTTATACATTGATAAATTTAAAGATAGTGAAAAACCACATAAAACTAAAGTTGGTGTTGTACAAATTAAAGATAAAAAATATGATTTAATTTTTTATAATGAGGTTAATAAAAAATCAAAAGAAAGATATGCTGCAATGCTTTTAAGAGATGAAAATGGGGTTGAGAAAGGGTTGCCTAATATGACTTACTTATTGGATGGAAAAGAACTTATTGCTATGATGAAGAAAGTTGGATTCAAAAAAGTTAAAAAAATTACATTAGAAAGTGAAGGCCATTTTGATGTATGGCTTGCTACTAAATAAAATGGAAAAGCAAGACTTGGTTTATATGGAGAAAAAATTATGAAAATTAGGTTAGAATAAGTAAATATATAAGAAGTTATATATTTATTTACACCGAGTATTCCGCGGTTCGATCCCGCGTAGGCCCATGTTTTTTGAATAATAGTGTTTAAAAAGCCTAAAAAACATAATAAAATAATCCTTATGGGAAAAGAGTTCTGATAATTTAACAATGGCAAAAAAAAATTTAGAGCAAGATTTGAATACAGAATTTCGTTTAATATCTAATTTAAGTAATGGTAATAATGTTTTTTTAGAGAAAGCTGATATGACTTCAATACCAAAACCAGCAGAGATAATCAATTTAAAAGGGAATCCATTTATAGTTCACAATGTAAGTTATGCTATTAATGAAGAAACTAAAAAAGATTATTATTATGTAGATGTTTTTAAAGCAGGAAGTTTCAAATTAAAAATTGGTGGTCGCTCATATTAATATTATCATAATTACATGTTAAATGTTTATTACTAAAAAAGTTACTGATTGTATATGATTATTTACACCGAGTATTCCGCGGTTCGATCCCGCGTAGGCCCATGTTTTTTCAAAAAAGCCTTCTAACACAATAATCTTTTTATATTAAAAATAAATAAATCTTAAATGAGTAAACTTCCAAGAAAATTTTGTGACAATCAGATAGAGTGTTCTGATAGAAAGGGCGTATATTCTTGTATGGGGCATTTAAATGAAGGATGGGTTCCTGTCTGCGATTTTGATGAATCTCAAATTTATATTCGTGATTATAAAGATGGTAACAATAAAGTTCATTATGAATTTGAAATTAAAACAGAAAGGTTAGGCGGAGACGGGATTTGTAGAGATTTTGGAATTACTCCAAAAGTAGGTAGAGATATTATTTCCAAATCAAAACGAGGACAAAAAATAAAATCAGAATTAGAAAGACAGATACAAGAAGGAATTGAAGATAAGAAAATAAGAAAAGAAATTATGAAAAAGCATATATAAAATAAAATGACATTAGAAGAGATGATAAATAAAATACCTATAAAAATAAAGAAGTTGCATCCTGATGCAAAAGTTCCGACTTATGGGACTGAGAATGCAGCAGGTTTTGATATTTATTCTGTAGAAGATCATACTTTGCAGCCAGGAGAAACTTATGCAGTTCATAGTGGAATAGCATTAGAAATCCCAAAAGGAAAAGCCGTTTTTATATGGGATAGAAGTGGAATGGGTTTTAAAGGAATCCATAGATTTGCAGGGCTTCTTGATTCAGATTACAGAGGAGAATATAATATAATTATATGCAATCACACAAAAGAACCTTACGAAGTAAAAAAAGGAGATAGAATTGCTCAAGGAGTTATTCAAGATTATTATAAAGCAGAATTTGAAGAAGTTGAAGAATTAGGCGATTCAGAAAGAGGAAAAAAGTGGAATAATTCTACAGGACAATAAATACCTTTTTAAATCAAGAACAACTATTGATAACATGGTAAGTAAAAAAAAGGTTGTGAAAGACAAAACTGGTAAAGCGGTTTCTTGCGACATAAAAAGTAGTTGCAAGAGCGGATGCGGAGGATGTGCCTATTTCTTAGGTTTTCTTGGTGCAGCGATTTACTACATCAACACAGCTACAGGATTCTGGAATGGAGTTTTAGGCATTCTAAAAGCTCTTGTTTGGCCAGCATTCTTAGTGTTTGAGTTGCTTAAGTTCTTAGCAATGTAAATAAGTAAGAAAAAATAATTTTATTTTTTTAATTTTTAATCTTAGTTGTAGATATCAAAGAATATCATAATATTTAAATATCAAATATAATTTTAGAAGTTAGTTACGCCTAGAATAATATTTTAGGATCAGTGAGAGGAGAGTTGATAAGAGATACCTCTCTTATGCGCCATTAGTTTAGTGGTAGAACACATGGTTGCCAATCATGGGACGGGAGTTCAATTCTCCCATGGCGCATTTTAATCTAATTATAAAACAACAAGTGGATCTCAAGTCCATCTCTCAATTAAAAAAAATAAGAAAAATTATTCTAAATCAGCGTAAGGGCAGTTTCCAGATTTAAAACCTTGTTTAAATCCTCTTTCATAGCCTCTTGCATGCTTATTCATCTTTCCCTGGCCTCTTCCAAGACCTAAGCCAAGTTCTTCTGCAATTTCTTTAGTAGTCTCTATATCTCCAACAATCTTTGCATTATGCATTTCAACAAATCTAGCAAAATTATCTTCATTTACAATTTCTAATACATGACCTTTCTTATCATTTTCAGCCATTAAATCGTGCCATGCTTGATAATCTAAATTTTCAAATGCTTCTTGCATTGATTCATGTCTTTCTTCTGAAAAGTTTGGACCTTGAACATCCGGATTTCCTTGATATGCAAATACCATCGAAACCGCAAGTAAACTCACTGCCAAAACTCCAAATATCCCTAATGTTTTTTTGTTCATTTTAGTATTATTATTTACCTCCTTTCAATATTTTAAATGTGTTTTTCATTTTTTATCTCAATATCTTACAAAATTTTTAAGCCCTGTTATGAGTAGCTTTAATTTTATAGATTATTAATATCTTTTATTAGAATTTATCTTATTTAAACAAGGTGGACCAATCATCCATTTCATTTAAAAGTATTTAAACTTAAGAATATTTATCATAAAATGCCAATACAACACTTAACAGGTAGGGCAGTCCAACAAGGATTCGGACAAGGAATAGGAAAACTAATTAATATTGGGATAGGAACAGAAATAATTTATTCTTTTGTAATAATTGCTTGTAGTTTAATGATATACTTTGCAACAAGAGAATTATATGAATTATCAAAACATAAAGGGATAAGGTATTTCAGATTATCTTTTTTATTTTTCGCACTTGCTTACTTTTTCAGATCTTTTATAAAAATTATTTTGTTTTATTTTGATAAACAAGAATTAAGGTTAATTCTTCCGATATTTGGAAGTATAACTCTTTTATTTTTTGTATATTTCAGTGTTATGGCAATTTTTTATCTTGTTTATAGTGTTCTATATAAAAAATGGAAAAACCCATACATAATTTATCTGCTTCAAATAATCGCGATCACAATTTCAATAATAATGACTCTCTCAGGATTCCCTCTACAAGGATACTTACTACTAAACTTACTACTCTTCATATTCATTGCGTATGCTGTTTATACCTGTTACCATCAATCAAAGAAAAAGAAATCACTTAATCTATACATAATCTACTTATTACTCTCTATCTTCTGGATATTCAATATTCTAGATATTTTAATTCCAAGTTTTTTCCAAACATTTCAATTATTAATTTACCTATTTTCAATAATGATCTTCCTAATAATTTTATATAAAGTTCTTAGAAAAACAGGATAAAATGGCTAAAAGAAATAAACTAGAAATAATCAGAGACATCTTAAAATTAATTCAAGACAATCATAATATTAAACCAACCCCCCTATTAAGAAGCTCAGGTATTTCTTCATCAAGATTTAAAGAATATTATTTAGAATTAATAGAGAAACAATTAATAAAAACAACTCTTGGGAAAAATAAATATGTTTCCCTAACAGAAAATGGGCAAAAGTACCTAGAAAAATATCAAACAATAATTAATTTCATTGATGAATTTGAATTATAATATATAATTTTATAAACCTTTAAAATCTCCAATTTTTAACAATTAAAGAAAGAGTTCTGATAAATAACATGACAACAGTGAATGAATTTTACAATCAATTTGAAGAAGTTGAAAAAGGATTAATAGAAATGACTGCATCTCCAATACTTGCTATAAGTCATCCTGCAGAAAGAAAACTTAAAAATATTTATCAGCTAAAAAAAGAACTAGAGGATATGGATTTTGAACCAAGTAGAAAAATTAAAGGAATAAGAACAACTTGTTTTGGGATAGTAAGTTTTGAAGATATCAAGAAATTTATAGAAGATTATGGAATCATATCTAGTCAAAAATACTTATTAAAAAATGGAGCTAAATTTTCAGAAAAATATATGAAAGAAAACGGACTACAATGAGCATCAAGAAAAAACTAACACTCTCGGCATTATCTTTATTAGCTTTAGCTGGATGTTCATCTAATAAGTTAGAAATAAGTTCACGTTTAGATGAAGGCTTCACTCCAAAATCAGCATATGAAATCAAAGAATTCATGAGCAAGAATATAACATATAAGAATGAAAAAAGAGAAAATTGGTCAAGCCCAAAACAAACCTTAAGGTCTGGAAAAGGAGATTGCGAAGATACTGCTATTCTCGGAGCATATTTTGCAGAAAAAATGGGACATCCCCCAAAAATTATAATCTTAGATGATAATAGTAATGTATCTCATGCAATGACTTATTTAGAATATAAAACCGAACAAGGAAATGAATACCGTCTATTGGGACACAAAAGAATTTTCGTTTCTCAAAAAAGTGTAAAAGATGCAATTAAAATTTTAAATAAAGAAGTAGATAAAAATTATGACTATTATCATATCCTTGATCTAGATACATTCAATCCACAATGGAGAACAACAAAAGAAAATATGATATATGGTGGAAAACAACACTATCTTAATTTCACACCTGTAGGAAAAGCAAAACCAAACGAAGTAAGCATAAAGGTCATAGGAAATATGAGTTTAATAAGATAATTCTGAAACATATCTTATATATTGACAATGTTTATAAGTTATTTATGAATTTTAAGAGCATGTCAAACGAACGAATAGCAATTTTAGCAGATCCAAAAGGAAAAGCATGGAAATTTGCAAAAGAAGTTCATGAGAATCTAATACATAGAAAAAAAAGACAAAGAATCTACAATCTAGAAGAAATAGAAGTAAAAAAATTTAATGATGGAGATATTTTTGGAAAACCAATAGAAAGTGTTAGGGGTGAAGAAGTTTATCTTATTCATGATAGTTCTATGCCATCCCAAGATTGGTTTGCTTCTTTATTATTCTTAAATGATGCCATAGGAGGATCTGCATCTGCAAGTAAACTAATAAATGTTCTTCCTTATATGAGATATAGTAGGCAAGATAGAGTAAGCGAACCAAGATCTCCAATAAGTGCCAGCGTTTTAGCAAAGGGAATAAAAGAATTTGCAGACGGTGTCATCACAACAGACCTACACAACCCAGCACTAACCGGGCTTTATAGAGAAAAGCATTTTAGTTTTGAAAACCTCCGGGCCTATATTATCCTTACAAGCCACTTAATAAAAGATTGTCCAGAAATACTACAAAACAGCAGACTTCTTGCCCCAGATGCAGGAGCAACTCAAATAACTAATAGTTATAATAAAAGATTAAATATTGGAATGGTTGGAGCATATAAATTAAGAGAAAATCCTGGAGAAGTTGATAAAAACCAAATGGAAATCCAAGGAAATGTAAAAGGGAAAAACATAATCATAACAGACGACATGATTGATACAGCAGGAACATTGTGCACATGTGCAGAACTTTGTATGGATAGAGGAGCAAAGGCAGTGTATGCTGTTGCAACTCACGGGATTTTCAGTTATAATATAAAAAAGAAAAAACATGCAAGACAATTAATAGAAGAATCTCCTTTAGAAAAAGTAATTGTAACAGATTCTATTCCTCAAAAAAGTAAAGGGAAAGTTGAAGTAGTAAGTTTAACAAACTTAATTGCAGATTCAATATACAGGGTGAGTCATAATCTTTCTATAAGTGAATTATATAAATAATTATAGAGAATCTAACCTTTTCATCCTATATTCATCAAATTTTTTTATTTCACTAAAAACATTTTTACTTTCTTCTTTAGTTAATTTTCCCAATCCAAATTCTTCATCAGTATCATAACAATGAGGGCAAATTTTATCTGAAGAACTTATACCTTCCTTCATATCTTCAGAATGGTGGAGAGAATCTTCAAAAGAAATTCCAGATACAAGGCACATATAGCAAAGAGAATATTTATCGGCATCTAAATAAAATAGATTTAAATTCGATACTGCTTTTTCAATTGAGTTCATTCTAATCCAACCCAGGCATATTCATTCCAGCCCCAGCACCCATCGGACTTCTATTTGAAGTTTTAGAAGCTAGAACATCATCAATTCTTAAAATCATTACAGCAACCTCTGTTGCACTACTTATGGCTTGAAGCTTTATCTTTGAAGGTTCTATAATTCCTTCTTGTAATGTATTTTGAATCTTATTATTAAAAATATTAATTCCTGCATAAACCTCTCCGTTATCATGTCTTGATTTTAATTCAGTTAAAATATCAATAGGATCTAAACCTGCATTTTCAGCAAGAGTACTTGGAATAAATTCTAACGCATTTGCAAACTCTTGAACTGCTAATTGTTCTCTTCCACCTAAACTATTAGCAAAGCCTTTCAACATTTTACTTAACTCCATTTCTATTGCTCCTGCACCAGCAACAATCTTTTTATTTTTAATAACTGCAGCAACATCACCCAATCCATCTTTCAAGGCTCTTTCTAATTCATCCATAACATGATCACTTCCACCATTAATCAAAATACTAAGTGCTTTAGGATTTTCACAACCTTGAATATAAGTCATAGATTCATTACCATGCTTCACATCCTCAACAACCCGTGCCTTACCCAATTCAGAATCTTTTAATTCATTAATATTACTTACAATCTTCCCACTAGTCGCTCTAGATAAATTTTCCATATCAGATTTAGCAACACGCCTACAAGCATAAATTCCTTCTTTAGCTAAATAATACTGAACAACATCATCAATTCCTTTTTGACAAAAAATAACATTAGCTCCAGAAAACTTAATTTTATCAACAACTTCTTTTAACATTTGTTCTTCCCTATTAACAAAATCTTGTAGTTGATCAGGACTAGTAATAGAAATTTTAGTCTCTGCATCCGGGTTTTTTAATTCTAAAGAATCAGATATCAAAGCAATCCTAGCATTTTCAATTTTAGAAGGCATATCAATACTTACTCTTTCTTTATCAATTACAATCCCTTTAATCAGCTTAGTGTTTTCTATATCATTACTTTTATTTTTAATAATTTTAATATTTTCTAAATCAACATTTCCATTTTCCTGGATTTGTTTAACAGATTCAACAATAATATCTGCAAACTTATCTTTAACAACCTCAGCACCTTTTCCAGTCATAGCAGTCATAGCAATATATTTCAAAACATCTTCTCTATGATCTGCATCAACACTAAGCCCTTCCAAAAATTCTTTAGATTTTTTAGAAGCAAGATTATATCCTTTAGTAATAATTGTTGGATGAATTTTCATATCAAGTAATTTTTCTGCATTCTCCAATAATCTTCCAGCCAACATTACAGCAGTAGTTGTTCCATCTCCAACTTCATTCTCTTGAGTTTTAGCAATTTCAACCATCATTTTAGCAGCAGGATGTTCAATTTCCATTTCTTCAAGAATAGTCACACCATCATTTGTAACAGTAATATCTCCAACACCATCTACTAACATTTTATCCATTCCCTTAGGTCCAAGAGTAGTTTTAACAGCCTCGCTAACAAGCTTCGCAGCTAAAATATTATTTCTCTGAGCATCTTTTCCCATAGTTCTTTCCATGTTTTCAGGTAATATATAGACAGGTTGCCTTTCTGTCATTTTAATTAAAAAACCTCCTAATAACTTTAGATATTTTATTTGTCATAAACTCAAATTCAAGTTGTTTCATCATTTTGTATATTCTCCTTTTAAGACTATCTCATAAGAAACTTTCTTTTCAGGATTTCTATTAGCAGTATATTCCATTACACCAATTATCTCCTTAATAGTTTCATGAAAATTTCCTCCTTCCATATCTATTGGTTTAACTTCAGGAATTTCAGTCAAATCCATAACATTATTCCTTTTGGGCATACTCGTTTGCACATCTAATTCTCCATCTAATTTTAAGATTAACTTAGATGTTAAACTTATATTTCTTTTATCACTCATTCTAATCATCCCTATGATATTTAATATTTATATCATCAACATGAAGAAACTTATTTTTATATCCTTCACAAACATTTCTAACAGTATGTAAAATCTCGGGATTATTCAAAGAGATATTTATGTTTTTTATCAAGTTTTCAGGAACAATTGGATTTATACTTCCATAATAATCACGGGTACAATTATGTAATCTATTAATTTCAATATTAGGAATTTCAGTACTTTGTATCCCATCAAAGCTAACAACCCCCTCTAATTTTTTCATTTCATTTAACCTATTCAAACCATTTTGCATCTCATAAAGCATTTCCTTATAAGTATCAATATCTTGTTTCCTTTCCCTACTTCGCATGCTTAAATTTATAATATTCAATTCAGCCATTTTAATTAAAAAACTCCTCAAAATTTTGTAAAAGTTTTCCACCACTTCTGTTAGCCTTCCAAACATATTCACTTATTCTTTTATTATAACTTAACACATATCCTTTCTTAGTATCTTTATTAACAGCAACAACTTTATCTGAATGGATACTAGAAGGTAAAAAAATTTGAGTATTTTCAGGAGGCATTGGAAAGTAATCATCCCATTTCACCATTTTCGTAGGGTCTTTAATACAATCATTCCACATCGGAATAATAATTTCAACCAATCTATTACTTTTTTCAGCCATCTTAAAATTTAACCTCATCAATATATTTTGAAGGGACACCCACAGTTGTTTTAACAGTAGTAATCAAGGATTTATTCTTTTTTTGTTTCAGAATCTCAATACTAGATAACGGGGTTTCAACAGTATAGTGATTATCCCCTTCATCCTTAAATAAAATAACAGACCCAGCATTATAACTACAAAGATCTCCAAATCCCTTTTTAACAATCCCTATTTTTGCACCATCATAAGTTTTATTTTTCTTCTGTTCACCAATACAATTCATAGCAACTCTTAAATCCAATGTCATAGATAGCTGAGTTCCGTCTTATTTTTAAACATAATCAAATCTCAACCTATATACTTCAAAATATATATCTAAAACATATAGTCACTTTTAAATTAAAAATTCATTTTATAAACAAAAGCGACTTTAAATAACTATGAAAAAGAGCGGCATAAAAATTGGTGTAAGGGTCGGAGACATCATGACTCGAGATCTTATTACTGCAAAACCAACCATTTCTGTGAGAGATGCTGCGAAAATCATGACAAAAAAGAGAGTAGGTAGTTTGCTTTTAATAGAAAATGAAACATTAAAAGGAATTCTTACCGAAAAAGACATTATCTGGGCCTTAAGTAAAAAAACAAAAAAAGATCTAGCCCATATACTTGCAAAAGACATCTGTGCTAAAAAACTAACAACTATCAAACCTTCTGCAGATTTATATGATGCAATAAGATTAATGAGAAAGAAGAAATTTAGAAGACTACCTGTTACAGTTAAAAAAAGAGTTATTGGATACTTAACATTAAAAGACATTTTAAGAATTCAACCAGAATTATTTGAAATCGCAAAAGAACATCATGCAATAAGTGATGTAAGGGAAGAATCTCAAAAAATTAAAAGAATAAAAACTTCTGAAAGATTTAGAGAAGGCCTATGTGAAGAATGTGGAAATCAAGACATGTTATACAAAGAAGATAATGGGCTAATCTGCGAAAGTTGTAGAGATGCTATGTAAAAGCAAAATTTTCAAAACTAAAACCTCTTATATCTCTTAAATTATTCAAATCTTAAAGAACAGTAGCAAGATACACATACTCATCTCCAAAGATAAAAAATTTACAGATTATAAATATCATTCGTAATTTATCTGCCCTTGGGCGATAAATCTCAAATCATCTCTGATTCTCAAAACCTTTAAATACCTTACAAGCTATTAATTAATATCAAAAAGAGTTAAAACTTAATATGGCTGAAAAGGACACAATATTCAAGGGAAAGGTTAAACAAGCAGGAATATTCGATTTTAAAGAATTCTATAGTTTTGCATATGATTGGTTAAGGGAAGCGGGCTATAAAGTAGTTGAAAAAACATATAGTGAGAAAGTTGCTGGAGATGCAAAAGATATTGATATTAACTGGGAGGCTAAGAGAAAAATTTCTGACTATTTCCAATTCATAATTAAGATGGACTGGAAAATACTTGGAATGAAGAAGATTAAAGTTAAGAAAGAAGATAAAGAAGTTAGTATGAATTCTGGATTAGTAGAAATAAAGTTTTCTGCAGTTCTAGTTAAAGATTATGAGCATAAATGGGAAGATCATCCATTTTGGAAATTCTTAAGAGGAATTTATGATAGATATATCATAAGAAGTAGAATTGATGGTTATGAGGACAAATTAGTTGAAGAAACAGATGAACTTATTGCGCAATCCAAGTCTTTCTTAGCAATAGATGCTAAACATTAGCCCTTACTATAATCCTAAAACATACAACAATTTGCAAGAATATTTATATATCATTCTTTTGTAAATTTTCTATGAGAAAAGAGATAGGATTATTAATTATTTGCATGGTTTTATTATCTTTAGGCCTAACTTCTGCAATAAATTTAGATATTTCTGCAGACCCTGTTTCAAACAAAGTAATCACAGACTTAGACGAACCTGCAGTGTTTGATTTAACTATTAGAAACTTAGGTGAAACAGAAGAATTTGAAATTTATTCATTAATAGGAGTAGATTTAACCCCTTCTTCTAAAATAATAATTCCTTCTGGAAGCACAGAAACAATCACATTAATAGCAACACCTCGGAGTGCAATAAAGTCAAATAAAGGGTTCATAAATTTTGAATATAGAATAAAAGACGAAGAAAATCAAATTCAAAAAGAAACTTTAACAATAAACATAGTAGGATTAGATGAAATTTTTGCAATTAATCTTGAAGTGCTCAATCCGAAAGCAAAGAGTATAAAATTTTCTATAGAAAACAAAGCAAACTTAGATTTTGATAATGTTGAAATAATAATGAACTCTGCATTTTTTGATTTTAAAGAGACCATATCAATTAAGGCCTTAGAAACAAAACAATTAGAAGTAAATTTAGATGAAGAAAGAATGAAAACAATTACTGCTGGAGTTTATCTATTAAATACAAATGTTAAAGTTCAAGGAAAAACTGCGAAAGTAGAATCTTTAATTAAATTTTTAGAGCAAGAAGATATAGAAACAACTGAAATTAATGAAGGGGTATTAATCCAAAGAAATGAAATTTTAAAAAAGAATTTAGGAAATGTAAAGAAATTAGTAGAAGTTACTGCTGAAAAAAATCTTTTTTCTTATTTATTCACTACAATAAACATTCCTACAACAAAAACAAGCACAGAAGGATTCACAAGAGTATATGTTTGGGAAAAAGAACTTATTCCGGATGAAGAATTAAGGGTTATAATAAAAACAAATTGGTTTTTCCCAATAATTGTCTTATTATTAATAATTGGATTATTCTTATTAATAAAAAAATCTGTAGAAACAGATTTAATATTAAGAAAGAAGGTTACTTTTGTTAAAACAAAGGGTGGGCAATTTGCATTAAAAATCTCACTAAGAGTAAAATCAAAGAGATTCTTACAAAAAATAAATATCATCGATAAATTACCTCCACTAGTAAAACTTTATGAAAGATTTGGTGCAACTATGCCTGATAAGATAGATGAACAAAATAAAAGATTAGAATGGAACATTGAATCTTTAAACGAAGGAGAAGAAAGGATATTCACATATATAATATATTCAAAGATAGGAATAGTTGGAAGATTTGAATTACCTTCTGCAAGAGCAGTGTATGAAAAAGAAGGTAAGGTAAAGAAAACAGAATCAAATCGTTCTTTTTTCATTAATGAACCTAAGAATTAAAAGTTCTAATAAAGTAATCTTTAAATATGACCATTTTCTACTTAATTTATATTAGTTCATAGCGATGAATTAAATACACAAACCCTCCGTAGTATAATGGTTATTACAGTTGGCTGTAGCCCGATTGAAGCAGGTTCGAATCCTGCCGGGGGGATATAAATTAAATATTAAATACAAACAAGGAGACAAAACAAAATGCCACAAAAGAAAACTGGAAGAAGAGCAAAAGCTAGAAGCAAGAGGGCTCAGAGAAGAAAAGCTCGTCAAAATAAAATTTCAAAAACCTAAATGAAAAAAGGTAGAATTTGTCGACGACAAATCAACTAATTTTTTGTTACTCAAAAAAAGAGTAAATAAGATACACAAAGGTTTAAAAACCAAAAATTATATTTAGTTTTAATTAAATTTTTAATTGTTTAAAATGGAAGAAGAAACACAAACACAAGAAGAAACTACAGAAGAAGCTACTCCAACTGAAGAAGCTGAAGACTCTAGTGAAGAAGCTACTGAAGAAGTTGCTGATGCTGTAGAAGAATCTGAAGAAGAAGCTAGTGAAGAAACAGCTCCGGCTGAAGAAACTAGTGAAGCTACTGAAGAAGCAGAAGCACCAGCTGAAGAAGCTAGTGAAGAAGCTACTGAAGCTAGTACAGATTCTGAATAAGACTAAATTTTTTTTATTTTTTTTAACTATTTTTTTAAACCTGCGAGGGTAGGTTTTATTTTTTAAAGTGATGTAGATGTATCTCAATCAATTAAAAGATACATCTAAATAACAAGAAAGAATCAATCATCAAACTTGATCGCTGCAACATTATTTTCCTCATCAATCTCTTTAATGAGATTCTCATAATCAATCACAAACTTAATTTCTTTAGGATTTGAACTTTTCAATTTTAAATTCTCTATACTAACAATAATTCCTGCACCATATTTTATTTCTCCTTCTTTATCCTCTAAATCAAAACTACCTATCAATTCACCATCATCAAAGACACTGAAATTAGCTCTTTCCACATTAATAGAACCAGAATTTCTAACAGTTAAATTAAAATCTATGTATCTTCTTTTCTTAACTGCAATAACATCATCAAAATATAAGTCTGCTAAATTTTCTTCAGAATACAATCTTTTTAATTCATTAATTATAGAATCATCCAATCTTTGATTACAATCTTCCAAATATCTGTACATTAAACTTTTTGGGTTTTCTGAATGGTCAAACCCAAAGACATGGACAAGTTCATGTAACTCAACATTCGCCCAGTCACATTCTAAAAAACTATGAGGATTTCCATGCAGAATAACAACACCCTCATTAATGATATTATATCTATCTGTTTGGATAATCTCTTTTGCACCACCTTCTCCTGCAATAAAGTATTCTCCTGCACTAGGTTTTTCTTCACCAGAACAACTTATCTCAATATCTCCTGCACTAGACACTTCATAAAATCCAATTAGACCAACATTTAAAGCAAGTTCATCAAAGGCCTCAGCCATCCTCCCTCTTTTCTCATCATCACATAAACTATCAATATGATAAGAAATTTGTTTATGATTAAACTTCATATTAGGATAAAATTGTTTTACCTCTAAATATGTCTGATTTTCTAAAACAGGGGCCTTAACTACAATAGGATTTAAGTTAACAGGCTCTCCAGGAAGATTCTGATATAAAAAATAAAACCCAAAAAAAAGAATAACAAAAAATATCAATAGAGTGATTAAGAAAATGTTCAATTTAGGAAAACTCTTGTCAGTACTTATATTTTGATCAGCCATCTTTTAATATAATATCAGAATATATTATATAAATCTTCGTTTAAAATAAGATATATAATAGCGCAGTAACCTTTAAAAACATAAAATAATATCAAATACTATGCTCCAATGGTCTAGTGGTTATGACACGACCCTGTCACGGTCGTAACCCGTGTTCAATTCACGGTTGGGGCGTTTTTCTTTCTCTTTTACTATCTATGTTGAAGCGTTTATACTGTAAAATATATATCCTAATATGCTATCTATTTATAAATACAAATCTTTCAGATAATTTATGGGAGAAACAAACAACATCCTTACAGTCTTTGTTATTATAACAATGTTTATTATTTTAGGGCTAGGTATGTACTTGGTTCTAAACTCAGATTTAATTTCTACAAATTCAAGGTCAAATGATTATAATTCACTTTTAAGTAAATATAATGATTTAAGACAAGATACAGATGATCTAAGAAATGAGAATTTAGCCTTAAGATATGAGAACCAACAATTAGAATTTGCTAAAGAAAATACTTTTGACAATGAAGATCTTTGTAGAAGACTTATTGATGAAGAAGATGATATTGAAGATGACATTGATGATGTTGAAGATGACATAAGAGATGTAAAAGATGATATTGAGGATAAAGAAGATGATAATGAAGATACTGAAGATTTAGAAGACGAATTAGACGACTTAAGAGATGATCTTGATGACCTTGAAGATGATCTTGATGATATTGAAGACAAAATTAACTTTGAAGATTGTTAATTTATTCTAGAATTAACTCAATTTACTGTTACACTACATTTAGGATATTTTTCTTTTTTACCATAACAAAATTTATATATGTTCAAAAATATAAGATAAAATGGAAGAGCAAAAAATCCCAACAAAGATTATATTCAAAACAAGAGTTTTAGATGAATCTATTACAGAAGGGAACCCTTATGATTGGAAGAACCTGAATTCTGATGAAATTTTTAAAGGTAAAAAGGTAGTTATTTTCTCATTACCAGGAGCATACACTCCAACATGTTCAAGTACACATCTTCCAACATATGAAAAACTATATGATGAAATTATTTCTACAGGAATTGATGAAATATATTGTTTAGCAGTTAATGATGCTTTTGTAATGAATTCTTGGGGCAATGAATTGAATATTAAAAAAGTAAAATTAATACCTGATGGATCTGGAGAATTCACAAGACTAATGGGAATGTTAGTAAAAAAGGATAATTTAGGTTTTGGTCTTAGGTCTTGGAGATATTCAATGGTAGTTAATGATGGAGTTATTGAAAAAATGTTTATCGAACCTGGAAAAGAAGACAACTGCCCAGAAGATCCTCATGTGATTAGTGATGCTCCAACAATGTTAGATTATTTAAAAAGTAAATAAGTTTGATTTAAAAGATTAACATCAAAACCCAAATATTGTTATCACTAGCTAGTAACATAAATAGTAAACCTTATAAAGTATAAACACCCTATTTATACATGAAACATATTAATAAAATACTATCTATTGTAATAACTTTATTAGTTATAACTCTAGCAGGAATTCTTTATTTTTCTAATGAAAACACACTAACTGCAGAAGTTATTGCTGAATCTGAGCAAGAAATTGATGGAAATACAAGACTTATTTCAAGTGATGAATTACATTGGAACCATATGCCTCTTACATACCATTATAACACCCTTCCTTCTGATGCTTGTGAAGATTGTACTTTAGTTTGTGCGACATCTCAGAAAGAAAAGATAAAAAATGCATTTGATCAAATAACAGAAGATACAGAGAATATAATTGCTTTTGAAGAATCTGAAACTAATGCGGACATTGAAATCTATTGTTATGGGGATAAATATTCAGGTGAAGGAAATCTTATAACATTAGGTGAAGGTGGTTATCAAAATTATGGTAATGAAATTGTATCTGGAACACTTAACTTTTACGGACAAAATTCTATTGGAAAAGATAGTAATTGTTTAGAATTAACACTTCATGAAATATTTCATGTTTTTGGTTTTCAACATAGTGAAGAAGGGATTATGAAAGCTATTGCAACTTCAAAAATTTCAGGAAGCTATAGATGTCAATATGATATTGATGAATACATTATAGAAGATTTAAAAAGAATTTATGAATAATCGAGCTAATTTTTATTAATTTATATCTCTCGAACACTTCTTGCTATTCAGATGAGTAGCTTAAGATAATCACAAGATGTCAATAGGTAAATACGATTTTAAAATCTGTCTGGAATAGCTTTATTTAACTCATACCCACCTAAATTTAGATTTCTTCCCTCCTAATTAATGAGAGGGAAAAATTAAATTTTTAGAAAAATCAAAAGCACACAATATTTTTATTTAAACTCCAATCTTCTCTAGTTTTAAAAACCTTTAAATATCCTAATCCTATTTATTAATTAAAGAAAGAGGAAAATGGCATTATCACTAATTCAAACAATCTCCTATTTTTGGGACCTTACATTTAAGTTAAACGTTCTATGGAACATCATCCCTCTTGCAATTGCAACAATTGTGATCTTAATGTATTTTGAAAGGTATAGGGAAGAAAAAGCAGGGTGGAACACTTATTTATCAAATTCATTAGTATTATTGTTTGTTTCTATGGCTTTATTCAGATATATTTACACCATTAACGGAGCAGGAGTATTCAATTATGTAGATTATTTGGGAAAAACAATTGCTGCAGCAATATTATTACTAATAGGATTAATTCTACTTAGATTTAATTTCGAACATATCTTACCAGAAAGATTTGCAAAATACTTAGGTTCAATACTTACAATAAACATGATAGCATATGCAATAATCCTTTTTGTCTATTCTACATTTCCTGCAAGTTGGAACGATTTATTTGCACTTTTAATAATCACGGTAACTCTATTAATTATATTAAATCTAGCAAAATTTCCACTAGACAAGATTTTTGATTACATAGAAAGAGAGAAAAGAAAAGAACAAATAAAAAATGTCAAAGAATCAAAATATCAAATAGGTGAATTAAAAAGAGATTTAAAGGACAGAGAAAAACAACTTACAAAAGTAAAAGTAAAAGAAGCAGATCAAGAGAAAAAACAAGCAATTAAAATTAAAAAAATAATTAAGAAATAAACATTATTTTTTGTTAAGCAATCCGTCTTTATTAACAACCTTTTTCTTAACAACAACTTTCTTTTTCTTCAATAATCCGCTTTCATTAACAACTTTTTTCTTTACAATAGATTTTTTCTTTGCTGTTTTAATAATATCTGATTTTACAAGTTGATCTTGGATATTACTAGATTCTTCTTGTTTCATGCTTAACCTTCTTTCCATAGATTTTCTTAAATAATGAGCTATTTCTGCAGCAAATAAAATTCCAACAATCCAAAAAGCCAATTGAATCTTACCTAGGTAATAAAGCCAAGCTAAAAGACCTAAAAACCCAAATAAAATCCCCCAAAACAAAATCTTAGCAAGCACCCTTATAATAAAAATATTAATACCTTGAATATACTTATACACTTTTCCAAAAAATTCTTCATGTAAAAATTTCATTTTATATCTATCCTTAATTTTTGTAAATCTTTGATACACTGCTTATTATCCTTAAATAAAATAGTTTTCATTCCCAGTTTTTTTGCAGGTTTTAAATTCCAATCCCTATTATCAATAAATACAATCTCACTCGCCTTACATTTACACTTTTTAATTAAAAGTTTGTAAATTTTAGGATTTGGTTTCCTCATTTTCACATCACAAGAAACAATAACTGGTTTAAAATCCTTCATATCTTTTTTAGAAGTTAATACGTCTGAAGATAGATACCACTGATCAGATAAAATTCCAATTCCATATCCTTTTTTCTTCAATTTATATGCAACTCGATATAATTTATTATTCCTATTAAATCCTTTTTTATATGCTTTATGAAATAATTTAATTAATTTTTCCTGACTAACATTTAAATTTTTAGCTAGCATTTTTAATGCATCTCTTCTAGAAATACTTCCATCCATCGACTTTCCATAAACACTATCAATTGAATCAAACCAAGAATCTAAATCTTTTTTAAATTTTTTAGAAAGATATTCATGAACTCCAACATTATGAGGCATGTTCTTAGACCTAATATAATTTCCTAATTGCAAAACCCCTCCAATATCAAATGCAATTAATTTTATCTCACTCTTTTTTGTTTGTTTCATTTTAATTTTCCTTAACTTATATCTATTTATTATTTTAAGTTTTGTTTTTGAGTAGCTTAGCTTTTCATCTATTTATCTTTGTGTTTTGCTCTTAAATCTTTTCTGAAAAGATTTATAGTTTATAAGATATTAATGAGTATTTCTATTTTCATTTCTTTAACCATTTATTCAAAGCATCTGCAAACGCTAATGCTTCTTCTTTATCTATATGAATATCGTGTTCTTCTTTTTTAAAATCTTCTGCGGGATAAGATTCCAATTTTCCAGTAGTTATTTGTTTTGTATGAGATGCGCCATCCCAATCTTCTGTAACTGGAAATCCTTTTTCTCCTAGTTCTAAATTCCAAGTACAATCAACATCAACCCAAAGACGCTCATTTATCTTAACTTTCAAAGAATCATGACTCCAACGAGTTCCTGATTTTAAAATACCAAGAATCTCTTTAGGAATTGGTAAATCCTTCCAATCAAAAACAACCTTGATCTTTTCAGCATCAAAAATATTTTGTTGAAGTAAATTATAAAGAAGCCGCGATTTATGTCTACAATCCCCTTGTTTAATTGCTGTATTTACAACTTCTTTCAAATGATAATCATTCTTATCAAATTGACAAACCTGATAGGGGATTTTTTGTACTTTTTCAAATAATTGTTTTAATAATTTATCACGAGGAATCTTTATTCTTCTTGGCATCTCACAACCTCAACCTTCCTTGTTGCCAATCTCTAACAATTATCATAACAAGCCTATGCTTATCTGCCTTACCACCTTTTAATAAAAATCCTTTTTTCAAAGCAAGCTGTCCAACTATATCTTCAACGTCCTCATTTTCTATGTCTATCTTATAAAATTCCTCAAGCGCTTTTTTATTTTTCTTCAAAAATAATTTTATAACTGCATGAGCAACTAATTCTGGATTCTTCAATGCCTCTGTATCTCTTGCCCCAATAAGCCCATATCTAATTTCATCTTCTTTTACTAATGGAATAACTCCTGGAGAATCCAATAACTTAATATCTTGAGTAACATTTATCCAATGAACTCCATGTGTTGTTCCAGATCTTTTACTTACTTTAACTTTCTTTTTATGGGCCAATGCATTAATTATAGAAGATTTTCCAACATTGGGATAACCTAAAATACCTACAACAATATTTGCTCTTGCTTCCCTATATTCTGCCTTTGGCGTAAACTTATTTTTCGGAGGAACATATCTTTTTCCATATTTCTTAAAAACTTTTTTAATTTGATAAAGTAAAACCTTGCTTCCGCCCTTTTTCTTAGTAGAAACAAAAACAACATCTCCACTTTTCCTTAATTCTTTTACTTGTTTTTTTAGACTTTCCTTAGAAACTAAATCACACTTATTAACAACAAAAATCATTGGACGCCCAACTTCCTTAATTAATCGTTCAACTTCCTCATTTCTTGAAAGCTCAACTAATCTTGCGTCTAAGACTTCAAGAACCAAATCAGATTCTATTATAATTCTTCTAATAACATCCCAGTATGCTTCTGGAGCTTTACCTGGTTGTCCTTTAAATGCCATACAATTTTTCCATATTTAAATTAAAATTAAAATAATACCCACCTTAATAAAGATAACCTTTAAAACCCTTAAAAATATTGAAAACTCATGAGAAAACCAGAACTATTAGCCCCTGCAGGAGACTTTGAGAGCCTAGTGACAGCAGTAAATGCTGGAGCAGATGCAATTTACTTCGGAATTCAAGAATTTAATATGCGTGCAAGAGCTAAAAACTTTAAACTTACAGACTTACCAAAAATAGCAAAATTATGTTCTCAAAAGAAAATCAAAAGATATCTAACTTTAAACACAATAATTTATGATGGCGAGTTAAAAAAATTAGAAAAAGTAATCAAAAAAGCAAAACCATATGTAAATGCCATTATTTGTTCAGATATGAGTGTAATGATGCTTTGTAAAAAATATAATATTCCTTTTCACATATCAACTCAATGTTCAATTTCTAATGCCAAGACAGCAGAGTTCTATAAAAAATTAGGAGCAGAGAGAATCGTTCTTGCAAGAGAGTTAAATATCAAACAAATTAAAAAAATCTCAAAAATAATTCCGATAGAAATTTTCATTCATGGAGCAATGTGCGTTTCAGTTTCAGGAAGATGTTTTATGAGTCAATTTTTATTTAATCAATCAGCAAATAGAGGAAAATGTATTCAGCCATGTAGACGTCCTTACACCGTGAAAGACGATCAAGGAAAATCATTAAAAATGACAAATCACCACATTTTTTCAGCAAAAGATCTTTGTACGTTACCATTTATTGAAAAATTAAAAAAAGCAGGAATTACAACATTTAAAATTGAAGGAAGAAATAGAGAACCAGAATATATTGATACGGTTGTTAGAGTTTACAAAAAAGCATTAAATAAAAAATTAACCAAACAAGAAATAAAACAAGGAATGGAAGAATTGAATAAAGTTTATACAAAAGGTTTCTCAAGTGGGTTTTTATTAAAATCTCCAACTTCTGATGATTTTTCAAATATAGATCACAGCAAAGCAACACAAAAAAAACAATTTATCGGGAAAATCTCACATTATTATCCAAAAATAAGTGTAGCTCAATTAAAACTAAACAACGGTCCATTAAAAATAGATGATAAGATTCTTATCATGGGTAAAACTACAGGATTAGTTAGGCATAAAATAACAAGTATGGAGATTAAAAACAAATCAATCAAGACAGCTAAGAAAGGACAAGAGATCGCAGTCAAAATACCTTTTTGTAGAAAAGGAGACGAATTGTATCGAATTATCAAGAGAAATTAAACCTTTTCAATCCATTTACAATATCTGAATTTTTAATTTTCATTTCTGATGAGAGTATATTTTCAAGCTTTTTATGTATATTTACAATCCCCTTCTTATACCTATCAAAATCCAAGGTCTTAAAATCTTCATCCCTCTTCAAAAGATCATATAACAAAATTAATTGAGATGTTGCTTCATACATTTTTACTTGTTTTTCTCTTATATTTGAATTATTATATTCGCTAAGGTGCAATTGTTCCCCTTGAAACTTCTTAAAATTCTTAAAAACCCTGTCATATTCACTTAAGAGATCCATAACAATAAAATTAAGAGAAGATTTAAAAAGATTATTATAAATCAATATATCCTACATCCTAAATTCTTTTAAATCTATTTTTCTATCAATTAACATAAATAATCTATTAGAATAACATTATGAAGAACAACAGATTAAGCTATACATATCATCTTTAAAGCTTAAATAAACAATAAGATATCAGATAAGAGGTAATAAAAATAGAATATGAATATTCATAAAGTAAAACAAGGCGCAAAAATTACTTGGTATAGTGGCATTTATATGATTTTATTTGGAATTTTCTATGCAATTTTTGTTAGATTTAATATGAAGCAAAATTTCGAGGCAATCTCAGAGCTTTGGGGATTTTTTGCAAAATTTAATCCAGAGATAACTTTCTTATTTTATCTTTTCAATGTTCTTATTGGATTATTCTTAATATCAACAGGAATAACTATCATGCACCTATCTGATTTCATTATCAAAAGAAAAGATAAAATGACTTGGGTTGTTTTATTTATCTCCGGGCTTATTGCATGGAGTGGGCTTACAGTAATCTCTTGGTTATTTAGAAACACAGTATTAATTGCACTTAGTTTAACTGGATGGTTTATTTTTATATTCGGTATGTTATTGCCAATTAATTATTATTTAGAAAAGAGTTATAGAGAATACTAATTACAATCCTTTTCCCAAAGCATTAAACAGTTTTCTCTTGCAATCTTTTCAGCAGTTAACAACTTTCCTTCATAAACTAAATCTTCATAATAATATGCACTTGCTAATCCTTGTTCCACAAGTTCCACATTAATCAATCTTCCTTCATAAAAAATATATCTTAAATCTCTTCCATATTTACCTTTATCATCCCAATCTCTTAGAACTTCAATCTGTTTTTCATTAACAACACTCAAATAATCTTTGGCCTCTTGATAATACTCTTCCCCTTTTTCAGGAGTATTTATTCCTAGCAAACGATAAACAACTCCTGTCTGATCCACAAGCGTATCACCATCTATTACTCTTTCTACGAAAATAGTCTCCCGCTCATATTCAACTCCTTTAATGCTTTTCTCTCCTGTAAGATAAGGATAAAATACACTGAGTGCTCCAAGAAAGATTATTATGATTAGGAATATCAAAACTCTTTTTATCATAAAAAGATTAAGAATAAATAATTAATAAGTTTAACTAAAAAATCTTCTAAACCAAGATTTGATGGTTATCCATGGAGTTAAAGAAGGTAATTCTTCCCCAGACAATGGTTGATTATAAATAATTTTATCATATAAATTATTTGTAAATATATTATTAGTTATTTCATTTCCTAATGAATAATCATTCCAAGCGTTAAGTTGTTCTCCATTATCAGAGAATATTGTAGCTCGTAATGGATAGCCAGAAGTCTCTCCATCATATAAATTACCTGTACAACTAAGAATTCTGCCATCTTGCCTAACTATCTTCTCCATTAACATCCCATCCCTAGGAGCCACCCAAATTCCTGCACTTCTTGGATCTTTCATAGCTATTGAATCAGGGTATTGTATTGTTGGTATATTCGAAGATTGCCCCTCGTGAAGTCGATGATCAGTAAAAAAGTTGTCCTTAATCAAATTATAATTACTGCCACTATATCTTACTGGCGCGTATACACTCTCTTCAAATTTCTCACCGCAGTTCTTATATAAAGCTATACCTGCGTGGCCATTTCTTTCAAATATATTCCCTTCAATATGATTATGAAAAGATGCATCCACAGCAATTCCAATATTTTCATTATTGATTATTTGAGAGTCAATAATTTTTGTATTACTAGATCCAAGCTCTAAGTAAATGCCCCTAACATTATCATGGAGATTTGAATTCTGAATAGTAAAGCCAGAACTATAGGCATCAACATAGATACCAACATTGGAATCCGTAGCTTCTACATTATCAATGATGATGTTTCTAGTAACAAATTGAAAAAGGGGACTTTCAGAACCAAGTGCTGTCTCAATAATGCCTGGAGTTTCTAACTCTTGTGTTGATTTAGTATAAAATGCTGTTGCCCTTTTATAATATTCTCTTCTTAATGCCTTGCCCTGTAATGGTGGATCATCAACTGCCCCCAACCAGTGTTGGTTGCATTGATCACCTAAAAATAAGTATCCTAAATTTATGACCTTATCAATCGCACAAGCAATTAATGGATGAACTGCCTGAGATTTATGGGGTCCAACACAAGACCCATCAAGATCGATTGGCTCTCCATTGGTATCTTTTTCAGCGAATGACCTTGTATATATGTAACGAACAAGATCTATACCCCTAACAAAACCCTCAACTTTACAATTTTTAATAGTTACATCATGAATATCAGGGCTTATGTAATATTTGTAATTAGAACTTGGATGATCTGAAATTTCTTTTATTAATTTACTATCATCCTCAGCACAACCATTAGAATAAACAACAATACCCTTATCAAAAGAAGTTTCATACCCACTAATTGTCCCACCATTACAATCTAAAACAACCCCTTCTTTCGCAATAGCAACCTGACCTGTAAATTGATGTCCTGCAGGAAATTTGATATCCTTATCAACTATCAAAATCTTACTATTTCCTGAGCCTCTTATCTCAGCAGTATCTAAATTAGGAGATAAAGGAATCTGATTACACAATCCATTAATATGTTGCCAACCAACAGATTCAAAAGGCTGATACTGGATTCCACGATTTATAGATAGATGCATATCCTCAACAATGCTAGAAACAGTACTCCAGGCCATTCTATCCCTAGAATCATCTACCAACCAAAATTGTCCTATGCCTGAATTAGATGCTCCAGTATATTCCCAAATATTAAACCATAAACCTTTCTCATTAAAGTAATTTAAAGTCACATCAAAAAATTCATCCTGTTCTTGTTCTGTAAAATAAGTTTGTCCATAATTTAAATTACTAACTTGCATTCCAACCTCATCAACATAAATAGGAATATCTCCTGAAACTGCAGAAATACTATTATACCAATCATCGACCATTGAATTCCAATCAATTGTTCCTGAATCATCATATAAATTTGCAACAGCAGTAGTAGGATAATATTGATAGCCAATAAAATGTGGTTCTGGGCTAACATTATCTTTTATCCATTCAGTGCTTGCTACAGAATAATCATAAAGATTATTACATCCAGGAGCAACCTCAATTCCAACATTACATGTAGGACATTTATCATACAAATAAGACCAAACTTCTTGAGTAAATTGTCTATGTGAATTAATTTTTTCTTGAGAAATTCCTGGACAAAGGACATTATATTCAAGATATAAATCTCCTCCAAATACAATTCTAGATAATCCTCCTACCCAAATTGAAGGCCAAACTGCATCAATAAAATCTTTATAATCCTGAGTAGTTATCCCATGTGTATAATACATCCCATTAGAATCTGGAATATTAAAAACAAATTCATAATATAGTCCTGAATCTTCTAGCATAGAAAGATATTTCATTAAATCTTCTAATTCTTCATTAGTTGGATTAGGAAAACTTATAAAAACATCATTAGGCCAAGTTGGAAGCTCTCCTGGATATCTAACATAGCTAATTATCCTAATTTTATTAAATCCAGCATTTTTAATTTTAGTTAAATCACTTAAAACAATATCATCATAACACAAACCTTCTTGAAAAACTTCTTCAATAACACAACTCCCACCCTCACAAACATACTTAGAATCACAACCACATAAAGAACAATCATAATCTAATTCCCCATTTCCATCACAATAAAGAGGTTTTGTCAATGAACAAGAATTAAGAGAAGTTCCATCAATACAAGTAGAAGGAACATAAACACATTCTTGACTTAGAACTGGAACCCCATTCTGACATCCACTGGGCAAGGAACTCAACACATTCCTAGCCTGAGTCCCACTCTCACCACATTCACTCCAATCAGTATATGTAAAGCTTGTACAAGTTGGGACATTATAAGCACAACTAATAATCTCAGAAACACTATGACTCACACCATTTTCACAGTCTCCTATTTTAGTGTAATTCTTAATCTGCTCCCCACTCAAAGGACAATCTAACGGAGTAATATTATAAACCCAATCAGAATTAGTACAATTTGGAATTTGTTCTTGCAATTCAATTAAATCTTCAGCTTTTTTATTAGATTCTTCTTGTTTAGTTGTAGTTTGTGTAGAATCTGTATCACTTGTTCCACTACCCACATTTGAATCATCCACTTTAACTTTAGAATTATTAATCATTCTTAAACCCCCACCATCTCCTTTAACAAACCTTTCTTTAATAATTGGAATAACAAAAAAACTAGCTATAATTATCATTATCAAAAATAAAACAATTATAATAATTGCAGGAAAACTTAATCCTCTTTTTTTCATAATCTCTTAACAAAAAACAATTATATAAATTATTTGATTAAAAAACATATACACCATATACCTCATATACATAATATCCCGGAATAGATTACACTTCTATATTATCTATACCAAGCAAACGATAAACAGTTCCTGTCTGATCTACCAGAGTATCACCATCTATTACTCTTTCTACAAAAATAGTCTCTCGCTCATATTCAACTGGTTTAATGCTTTTCTCGCCTGTGAGATATGGATAGAATACACTAAGTGTTCCAAGAAGGATTATTATGGATAAGAATATTAAAATGCGTTTGAATCTCATATTATTAATAAAGAAGTTTTAATCCCATTTTCTTATTAATGTTGATATTTTCTTAATAAATGAGAATTTATTTCTTATTTCTTCAATTAACTCATAAAAATCTTTTGTGTTTTTAACATTAAATGTAAGTTCTATATCATATTTAGCAATTTTTCTAATAAAATGGCTTATATTTCCATGTGACTGAAAATATTTTAAAAGTTGATTGTACTCTTCTTCTGAATATTTTCCAAGACTAATTAAGGCAATGATTGGATGATATCCTAATTCTGCCATATTTAATTCTAGGTTAAAACCAGAAATAATGCCTTCGTTTTTAAATTTCTTAATCTTACTAATTATTGTTTTTGGACTAGTTTTAAGTTTTTCTGCTAATATGAGGACACTTTCTCTAGAATTTTTTTTTATTAGATCAATTAACCTTTTTTCTTGTTCAGATAGATTTAATGGTTCTACAGTTTCATCCATTATTGTAAATAGTTTATTGATTCTTGGTTTATCTAGAAAAGATTTTGCTATTGCAAACCCTTTTGTAACAATTCCTACCTCTTTTTCTAAAATATATCCAGATAATTCTAATAATAATAAATTAGACATATCTTGCTTATCTTCTTTTGTAACAATCCTTATACTTAATAATAAATCATATTCTCCTTCAGTAAAATTATGCCAAACACAAACTTTATGCTTGAGAATTATTTTCTTAATCTTTTGTGTTATTATTTTATTTAATTTTGTAAGCTTTATATGTACTGTATAAAGAGTATAACCTACACGTGAATAATTTAATTTTGCACCAAATTTAGAGATAATATTTCTTTCAATTAATCTATTAATTATTTTTATTACTCCTTCAGAAGATAAATTAACTCTTTTAGCTATTTGAGAAGAAGGCATCCTGCAATTTTCTTCTAATACTGATAAAACTTTTCTCTCAGATTTATTTAATTCTCTCATAAAAATAATAATCTTAGTAGGTATTTAAATCTTACTGATTATTAACATTATCTAATTTAAGGGTAAGTAATTACAACTTTTTGAGTATAAAAGTTAATATTCTTTATTTTATACCTTATTTTATGGAATCAAAACAATTAAAATTCGATTTTATGCAAGAGAAATTGCCATTAGAAAAAGCAATACAAGAATACTTTGATAGTCATATCTATCATGGTTTTTGTCAGGCATTTAAATTAGATAGAATTTTGAAATCTCCTATTAGTGAATTTACTTGTATAAAATTAAAAGGAGATTATGAAGAAATGATTGAACATGAAGATGAAAAATGGGAGGAAGGATTAGCTAAATTAGGCCAAAATTATGGAATCTCATTAAATTTATCTTATGCTATGTATAGAAAATGAAATCAAAATATAAACAACTTTGGAAACTAGCAAAACCTTTTTACTTAAGGGGAAGGCCTTGTGACATTAAACATGTAACTTGGATGATGAAACAAGCTGATTTTCTCTGTAAAAAAGCAGAGATAGATAAATCTATCTTAATGCCCTTAGTTATCTTACATGATATAGGATATAGTGTAGCAGAGCAGACTTATTATGAAAAAGAAAAGAAAAAAGCTCATATGATTGAAGGAGCAAAATTAGCAAAACAGATTTTACAAAAAATAAACTATAATCCTAAAAAAATAAGACAAATATGTGGTTATATTAGAATTCATGATAATTGGATTTTTGGAGAAACAGAAATTTATGAAAAAGATAGAATTCTTGGAATTTTTCATGACTTAGATTTTCTTTGGATAACTACTCAAGATGGTTTTTCTTTCATTATTGAATTACTCGGGAAAACAAAGAATCAATTTATAGAAGAATTAAATCAGGAGGTTAGTGGAAAAAAGTTCGCAATATCTGCAACAGAAGAAATTTTTAATAAAAATATCCAATTAATTATAGGGAGGATTCAAGCATAATGGAAAATCCTGATATAAACCTCTTCCAGACTTTTCTTAAATCTGTAAGAACACCCAAAGAAACCCTAGATACTTTTGCAGATAGACTTACTGCTGCTGCTAAATATTTGCCTATAAGGGATAAATTAGCATCTGTGACTTACAAATATGCAGACAAAGAACGCTATGGTTCTTATTCAGAGTACTCAGAAGAGTTTCTTGGTGGAAATGTTGAGTATGCTCCAGGATTTGATTCATTCTCTAGGAAAGAGATTATAGAAGATGGTAGAAAGATTGAAGGAATTGTTAGTGTCTTTAAAAATTCTGAGCTTTATCGAAGTGCAGTAAATGCATACCGCGATAAAGATTATGGGCTTGTTAGTGAATTAATACCTCATATTTTTGAGTCAGATGTGGAAAATTCAGATATACTTTATCATGGATTGGCCCCAAAACCTTATTTCCGAGATCCAGATTGTATTGTATTTGATGGACAAGAGTCTGGCTGGAGTGATCCAATGCATCCCATAAAAATTAAGAACTATGTAGATAATATTGAAAAAATATTGAATGGGGGGCTTAAGTGCTCTTCTAGTGATGTTGGTTCTTGTGTCGATGAGAACTTCTTGGCGATTTATTGTTCTCCAAATGTTGAATATGGGCCTGCCGCTTTAGAGATTGAAAACAAAGGGATACCTACCCTTAATGGAATTACTGGCGAATCATTAATATATTCTCCTTCTATAAATGACTTTTCTCTAGTTATTGAACCAGAGATAACAAAAAGAAACTTAATCTATAAAGATACACCTGGATTTTTAAAATACAGGAGTAAAACTATAAAAGAATTAGAGAAAAGAGGAATTCCATTCAGAGTTCTTCCAGAAGATCCAATTGTAATCGAAAAAATTAATGAACATAAAGAGTGGGAGGCATGGAAGAATGGAAAATAAAAGATTAATATACAAAGTTAATGAAATAATCGAGAAGAAAGGTGTTGATAGCCTTGAGCCTTTTGGAATAATCGGACAAAGAATGTGTAGATGGTGCGAGTTTGAAAATGAATGGCAGGAAGCTATGATGATAACTTCAATACCCTCACTTTCTTATGATGATTTGGAAACAGTATATAATACAATTTTAGCTTCGGACAGTGTAGATGAAAAGACTAAAGCTAAATATGAGAATGTCGCTCAAGGATTGTTTATTTATGAAGATCAAATCAAAGGCAACTACTATAATCCTGTAATAAATAGTCGGCTTATTCAGGAGGATATTTGAGAATGGAACTTACAGATAAAGTTAATGAAATGATTGAGAAGAAAGGAGTAGAAAGTCTTGAACCATTTTTTAAAATTGGTAAAAAAATGTGTGATTGGAGTTGTTTTGAATATAAAAGTTGGGAGGCTATGCCTTTAAGAGAAATTCCTGCTTTGTCTTATGATGATTTGAGAATAGTATATAATGCTGTATTAAAGTCTAATAGTGTAGGTGATGATGTTAAAGAAAAATATGAATGGTTGGATGAGTGGATGTTTAATTTTTATGATAGAATTATAGATAATTTTTATAATCCTGAGGTAAATAATCGACTTGTTCAACAGAAAATTTAAACCAAAAAATTAAAGGCGTAAACATATACACCATATACTTCATATACCTAATATCCCTGAATAGATTACACTTCTATATTATTTATCCCTAACAAACGATAAACAACACCATTTGAGTCTACAAGAGTATCACCATCTATTACTCTTTCTACAAAAATAGTCTCTCGCTCATATTCAACAGGATTAATGGTTTTTTCGCCTGTGAGGTATGGGTAAAATATACTGAGTGCTCCAAGAAAGATTATTATAATTATAAATATTAAAATTCTTTTTATCATAAGATACTAAATAGAAACACTTTTATATATATTTTCTATATAATATTATGAAAAAAGAGAGCATAGTAATAGTTTGTTTAGTAATGATTAGTATTTTGTCTGTGAGTTTTATTTCTGCAGAATGCATTGATTCAGATAATGGAATTGATTATACTCAAAAAGGGAGCATTAAACTTCAAAATGATTATAGTTCTGGAGAAGAATTTGATAAATGTACTGGAATTAATGAAGGTATTTCTGAATTGGTTTGTGGTTCTGATGAATGTGGATATGCAATAGTCTATTCAACTCAAGAAAGAAAAGATCCAAAATATATGCTAGTTTATGATAATGGGGATTGCAATCAAGAAACTTCTACTGGGGGTTATACTTATGATTGTTCGGTTGAAGATAAAATATGCAGCGAAGGGAAATGTGTAGAAAAAACAGTTCAAAAATGTATTCCTGATTGGGAATGTTCAGATTGGACTCCATGTCAGAAGTTTAGAACTTCTTCAATGGATTTTATTTTTCAGCAAACAAGGAATTGTGAAGATAAAAATGATTGTGCAACAATGGAAGCGAAACCAGAAGAAGTACAATCTTGCTCTAATCCTTGTATAGAGGATTGGTCTTGTTCAGAATGGTCTGCTTGTTCAGATGATCAGAAAACCAGAACATGTGAAGATACAAGAAAATGTGGAACTAATTGGGATGAACCTTTAGAAATTAATGATTGTGAGGAGACTAATTGTAAAAAACTATATGGGACAGATAGTAACAATAATATAGATCTTGTTTTTATTCCCGGAGATGGATATAGTAATCTAACTTTTTTCAAAAATGAAGTATTAAGTCATATAGATATTGAAGGGGAACAAAAGGGTTTCTTTTACTATGAACCCTTTAAGTTATTAAAGTCGAGATTTAATGTTTACATAGTTACTAAAGAACCATCAGCATATAATACCAGATCTGAATACATAGCTATGATGGGCGAATATTGTCCAGAGGCAGACTTGCCAATATTACTTCAAGATCACTATCCCCACACTGGGCAATATAAAGAACCTTCTTGTGGCATCCATGAGAATTATGATACCATTGAAAAAAAGAATTCAGTTTGTGTACATGAAGCATTAGGTCATGGGTTTGGATATCTATTTGATGAATATTCTTTTCCAATTCATCCAAGAATTGAAGGAGAATCAGAATCTATAATTTACGAATACCCTAATATTGATATTGCTGGTTGTCCTAAGTGGTGTGACGGAGACTATGCCTTTGATTTAAGTTCATATTCAAACCTTTGTATAGAACAGATCACTCAAGAAGATTGTGAAAATGTAAATCTTAATGGTCCTGATTGCGTATGGGTTGGTGATGAGGGTATATCCTATGATTATTTTAAAGAGACTTCTTGTTTGCCCCAACATGATACAATTAACATAGGTAAAAATTGTATTGGTAACTCAGGATGTTATTTTGGAAGTAATGGATATATTAATATTTGGAGATCCTCCCCTGAAAACAACCAGATCATGGGAGCAGGTTCTGA
>Ga0233437_1001776_pt1 | contig 36712 bp, 29 predicted proteins | sample SI_122_August201_FD_182714 | JGI IMG/M metagenome (GOLD analysis project Ga0233437, IMG submission 182714) | Seawater microbial communities from Saanich Inlet, British Columbia, Canada - SI_122_August2016_200_MG | ecosystem: Environmental > Aquatic > Marine > Inlet | place: Canada: British... | reverse complement strand
TATAAAACGGATAATTTCTATCATCCTGCCTCAGATTCAGGCATCCATCCTCATGATCCAGAATTAAATATTCCATGGCCCCTGCCACGAGAACAACATCTGCTTTCTGAGAAGGACCTCCTGCTCCGGAGACTTTCGACTTTGGACCTTTGACCTTCGGACTGCTCCTAATTTTTCATTTATAACTTTTCACTTCCTTCCTATCTTCTCACCATGTCACCTGAACCCAAACTGCCCAGTGTAAAGAGCTTTCCCAAGTCCACCGAAACCAAATGGGCTCGAATGGGGTTATGGCTCCTGGCACTTTTAACTCTTAACTTTGCACTTCTCATTTCCGCTTGCGGTTTGGATATCGAAGACCCGACACCACCGTCTCCTCCCGTCTGGGTCCAAAAATCTCTCCCTGAGGAGTGGCCAGAGCGTGGTATAGATGCACATGAATCAGGTGGGATATATCTGGAGTGGTATTCGCAACCCGAAATAGAAATTATGGCTTACCATGTCTTCCGGGCAACTTGGTATGAGACTCTGGATAGTCTCGGAGATTATGAGTTATTAGCGAGTTTGGAGAGGGGATCAATTGGAAGCACTGAATTTGTCGATGAGGAAATAAGCATCCTTGTGAGATATTTCTATAAGCTAAAAGCTGAAAATGATTCAGGAATTTTAAGTGAGTACTCTGACTCGTTGAACTATATGTTAATGCCAGCAGTTAGGATCTTTCAAATGAGCCCGAATGGTCAATCAATAGAATTGGGGAGTGAAAGACGGCTGTCATGGACCTATTACTATAGTGTTGAGATGGAAGATTATTGCATTAGTATACTCACTCAAAATAATCAAATCTTGTATCGGGATAATTTTCAACCTACCAATTATGAAGGTCACACAGAAGTTTGGATTATTCCTGATGAAGTGGATTTAATCTCTGGACAAGTCTATCGATGGAGAGTAGATACTGGATCAAGTTACATTGATCGTACTGAACTGACGGGCTCCGAATCTCCTTGGGCGACTTTTTTATTTATTGGAGATTGACCATATTGTTTGAATAAGGGCTGGAGTTATCCAAAAAGTGAAACTGGATGGAATGTGTATAACTCTCAGTTACTCGCATTTAATAATTTTTTTCTTAAAGTTATGATTTTCCTAATATGCTTTTGAATGACCCACCTCACAATTCCAAAAAAGCTTATGCACCAAATGCTAAAAACTTAAGGTTCAATTGCTGTCACTAATTAGATTCAACGCTTGAGTACGAGAATACATATTTATGATTGTAAGTGCCCAATCGTTGTAGCGAAGGAAGCCTTTTATAAAGCATCATCGAAGGAATGAGTAAAAAAATATGAAAAATGGAATACTATGGATGAATTCAAAAATATAACTATGAATCGGCAGGAACTCGACCACCAGGATGAGATCGATATCCAAGAAGTCTGGCGAATACTCCGCAGCTACCGAAAATCCATAGTTTTGATCCTTATTGCTATAATTGTAGTTACCCTTTATTGGACCCTCACAACCCAACCGGTCTATCAAGCTACAACGGTATTATTGATCAAAGAAAGTGGGTCAAATGCCGGATCGTTAGTATTTGATTTTGGTATGTCTGGCTCGAAAAAACAACTTCAAAATGAAATAGAAATCCTCAACAGTTACTATCTCCACAACCTGGTGGTTCAATCATTGATAGAGGATGGCAGTGCTGAAAAATTAGCCATTTTCGGGACCCGTTATATTAGAAAACGTTATCGTCTAGCGGATTATTTTATAGGATGGTTAAATACCCGAACTGATACTTCAAAGTTTCACACCAAAGATTTAGATTCTAGTCAAAGGATAGGGATTGTTGGAGCCTTAAGGATCGCTTCTGAGATTTCCACGGTGAGGGAAACGGATGTGCTAAAGGTGGCAGTCAGTTCAAGTGATTCTTCCGATGCTATATTCCTAGCTAATCGAATTGCGACAAGCTATCGCAATCTTGATTTAGCCGGTGGACAAGGCGAAATGCATTTTGTACTCACCTTTCTGGATTCACAAATTATAAAATATGAAAAACGATTGGCTGATGTAGAGAATGAATTAGAGAGATTTCAATCTGACCACAAGATTTATGCCCTTGATGGTTCTGCCGCGTTATTGCTCAATGATCTTACCGATTATGAAAGTATCTATTATACTAATATTGCCGAGTTGGAAGTTGCCCAAGAGCGTGTGAACTATTTGAAGAGTCAGCTTTCTAAAAGCGAAAAAGCCCTCATGGATGAAATCACGAACACCAATAACCCCATGATTGTGGCTTTACGAGGGAAAATTGCCGAGTTGGAAGCCCAGAAAATCCAACAAATGGTAGATGAAGGTTGGGATGAAGAATCTCTTCAATCGCGTGATTTCAATCGCCGGATTACAGAGATGAAATTCAAACTTACTACTATTACAGAATCGTTGATACTATCAGGATGGAGCGAAGAAGATCCCTTTGCTGCATCCCAAGAAATTTTCAATAAGATTGTTGAGCAAGAAGTAGAAGTGCATGCCTCTCGATCGCGGGCAGAAGAGTACAAGAAGCTTGTGGATCAGATGTCCGCCCGACTGACCAATCTCCCAAGTCAAACCTTGCAATACGCAAGGCTAGAGAGAGATCTCAGGTTAAATGAAAAACTGTACTTAACCATGAAGCAAAAATATGAAGAATCTCGTATCACAGAAGCAGGTCAAATGGGCAAAGTTCGAATTCTTGATCCAGCCCTCGTAGCAATAAAAGTGAAACCAAATAAAAAGATGAACATGATCCTTGGCGTGTTGTTCGGTTTATCTCTTGGGATAGGATATGCATTTCTGCGTGAATTTATGGACAACACCGTCAAAGCTGTAGAGCAATTGGAGCGCAAGGGCATGACAATTCTCGGAATAATCCCAGATATGCATCACCCTATTAGAGGAATCGTCTCAAATTCAGCAATTAATCCTTCCAAGGGTGGCACGGATTTCCGACGAAGGCTAATCACTTATGAGGATCCAAAATCTCCCGTTTCAGAGAGTTATCGTTCCGTCCGAACAAATATTTCCTACGCTTCAAGCGCAGATAAAAGAATTAAAAGTTTACTGATCTCCAGCCCTCAACCAGGGGAAGGGAAGTCCACAACAACAGCCAATTTGGCTATAGCTTTTGCCCAACTTAGAAAGCGAACGCTTTTGATAGATTGCGATCTGAGAAAACCGGTACTGCATAACGTTTTTGATAAGACTCGTGCTCCTGGTTTGTCAGAATATTTGATTGGAGAGATTGAGGATATAAGGAAAATTATCCATCCCACAAAAGTTGAAAACCTATTCATACTAACTGCTGGCGGTTTGCCACCCAATCCCTCCGAATTGTTGGGCTCAGAGCTTATGAGCACTTTGATTGATCAGTTAGAGCAGGAATGGGATATGGTCCTCCTTGACTCTCCACCTATTGTGGCTGTAACAGATGCCTCCATGATTTCTGGTGAAATAGATGCCGTTGCTTTGGTGGTGAAGGCAGGTCAAACTGAGCATTCCGCTATTGACAGGGCTTTAGATACTATTAGAAATGTTAAAGCGCCCTTAATAGGTGTCATATTGAATGGTGCTAACCCGGAAATAATGGCGGGTAAGTATTCTTATTATTACTCCTATTATAATTATTATCATTCTGAGGATAAGGCAAAATAGGAGATTTATTATAACCCAGTTGGCTTTGGGTGAGTTTTCGATACATTTATATTAGGACATATTAAAATATGAAGCAGCTTAAGAATAGTAAAGTATTAGTTACAGGTGGAGCCGGTTTTATTGGATCCAATCTCATCGAGCATTTCCTGGGGAATAAAAATGAAGTGATCTGCCTCGATAATCTGAGTACCGGGCATCGCAAGAATATTGTCCAGTTCCTGGATGATCCTAATTTTCAAATGATTGAAGGAGATATCAGGGATCTGGACACGTGCAAAACTGCCGCGCGTGATTGTGAATACATTTTTCATGAGGCTGCTCTGGGTTCTGTCCCCAGATCTATAATTGACCCTGTGGTTACTAATGCAGTGAATATCGATGGATTTTTGAACATGCTCACTGCGGCACGCGATGAAGGGGTTAAACGATTTATCTATGCAGCTAGTTCATCAACATATGGTGACTCAAAAGAATTGCCCAAGATCGAAGAAAGAATTGGCCGTCCATTAAGTCCTTATGGAATCACCAAAATAGTGAATGAATATTTCGCCAAAGTCTACAGCGAAATATACGGCCTAGAAACTATTGGACTCCGCTATTTTAACGTCTTTGGGAAGCGCCAGGATCCTAATGGTGCATATGCGGCTGTGATTCCAATCTGGGTGAAAAGATTAATGGAACATGAATCCCCGGTTATAAATGGTGATGGTTCGTACAGCCGCGATTTCACTTATATAGCTAACGTAGTTCATGCGAATGAAATTGCGGCAACTGTATCTAGTGTTGAAATACTTAAGAATCTAAAATCGTATTACACTCTTCTCAAGGATAGTGTAAATATTGATATAGAACCGTCTGCTATCGTGATGGATATATTTAATGTTGCCTTTGGTGGAAGGACCACCCTTCTCCAACTTTTTGGAACACTTAGAGATCAACTGGCTCAATACGACCCAAAAATCGGCGAAATCGAAGTATCCACCGCTCCGGCGAGGGTGGGGGACATCGCCCATAGCCTGGCCAGTATAGACAAAGCCAAACTCGTCTTAGGTTATGCTCCTCAATATGATGCTTCCCAAGGCTTCGAAGCAGCCTGTAAGTGGTATTATGAAAGTCTGAAATAGGTCAGTTAGCATAATGGGAGAAAATGAAAAGAGTGCCTTAAGGGCATTTTCGTTTTGGGCGCATAAAAGAGAGCGCGATTTGTGACTCTAAAAGTAATAATAATTATCATATTACTACCGGGGTCTATTACCCTTTTCGAGATTGTTTTCCATGCTCACCCAAATGAGAAATTTCGCCTATAGTAAGAAAATATGGATAATTCGTGAAACTATTTTTTGTGTTTCGATGTGACAGAGACCAAATTACCAGAATTCATTAGACTTAGAAAATCTATTAACACTTTAACCCAAGAATAACTATAAAATGCAAAACAAAAAAACATCGCTTATCACCGGAGTTACTGGACAAGATGGAGCCTATTTGGCAGATTTATTATTGAGAAAAGGGCATACTGTCCATGGACTTAAAAGAAGAAGTTCAATGTTCAATACAGGGAGAATTGATCACCTGTTTAATAAGAATAGAGAGGAGGAATCCAGATTCTTCTATGCTTATGCTGATTTAACTGACTCGAGCAATTTGACTAGGTTGATCAAGGAGATTGAGCCGGATGAAATATATAACCTTGCAGCAATGTCCCACGTAAAAGTTAGTTTTGATACACCGGAATATACTGCAAATGCTGATGGAATTGGGATGCTGCGGATCCTAGAAGCAGTTCGAATACTGGGCATGGAAAAGAAAACAAAAATATATCAAGCTTCGACTTCCGAGTTATATGGGAAGGTACAAGAAGTTCCACAAAATGAAAAGACTCCCTTTTACCCAAGAAGTCCATATGCTGTTGCAAAAATGTATGCTTATTGGATCACAGTTAATTATCGTGAAGCCTATGGAATGCATGCCAGTAATGGAATAATGTTTAACCATGAATCTCCGTTAAGAGGCGAAACTTTTGTGACCAGAAAAATAACTAGGGCAGTCGCAAATATCGCATTGGGATTCCAACGAACACTATTTCTCGGAAACATTGATTCTAAAAGGGATTGGGGCCATGCAAAAGACTATGTAAAAGCCATGTATCTAATTTTACAGCAAGAAAAACCAGATGATTATGTAGTAGCAACAGGAATTACAACATCCGTTAGAGATTTCGTTTCCAATGCGTTTAATTATCTTGGCGTAGAGATAGAATATATCGGGCAAGGAGTTGATGAAATTGGAGTTATTAGCAACATAAATCACAACAAACTTGGCGAGAAAATAGGCAAGAATATGAATCATTTAAAAAAAAACATGACCGTCTTAAAAATAGATCCATACTATTATCGGCCAACAGAAGTTGATCTGCTTTTGGGTGATGCGACAAAAGCAAGGACTGCATTGGGGTGGGAGCCACGATACAACCTGTCTATGCTTGTAAATGATATGATGGGAAATGATATTTTGCTCATGAAAAAAGATGCCTATTTAAGGCAGGGTGGATTTACTGTGCAATCGCAGATCGAAGATATTCAATGAGTATAAAAGATGTCACATAAAGACTTTGAGGTACATCGTTCAAGCATTATCCCTGATGTATTAATAATTCAACCATCAATATTTTGGGATAATCGGGGCAATATATTCACTAGTTTTAACGAGGATCTCTATGCTGAATTCTTATCGAGAAAATTAGAGTTTAAACATGATAAGTTTGCTCTTTCTCAGCAAAATGTACTCAGAGGTTTACATGGTGATAATAAGACCTGGAAGCTGGTTTCTTGTGTTTATGGCGAGATTTATGAAGTCGTCGTTGATATGAGACCTGAATCTAACACCTATCTGCGGTGGGATGCTTTTGAGCTCAAAGCTGATGAGTACAAGCAGGTCCTCATACCCCCTAATTTTGTCAATGGCTACTATGTGAAATCGGAAAATGCGGTCTTTCATTATAAGCTCGCTTATGATGGAGAATATATTGATGCAGAGGAGCAAATGACATTTTTGTGGAATGATAAAAAATTTGGAATAGAGTGGCCGTGTAAAGATCCCATACTGCAAAATAGAGATAAACAGGTCCCACAGTTATGATAGATGAAGAGAATAAAAAGTTAGCTATAAACGGGGGGAATCCTGTTAGTAATGATCCAATTCTGATCCACTTACCCTTTCTTGAAGATGATGACCTTCAAAGTGTGATGGGTGTAATAAAATCAACTTTCGTCTCAGGGGATGGACCTGAATGTCGTCAATTCGAAAAAAATCTTGCCGAATACCTGGGTGTAAAACATGCTCTTTTTGTTAACTCAGCCACATCCGCGCTGGAATTGGCTTTTAGAGTCAAGGATTTTAAACCAGGATCAGAAGTTATTGTGCCAAATTTTACATACACATCTACAGCTCTCGGTGCCATATATAATAATTTAAAAATAAAATTAGCTGATGTTTATCCTGATAATGGGAGCATCAATGTTAGCAAGATAGAGGATGCCATAAATCAAAATACGGTTGCAATCGTACCGGTAGATTATGGAGGGATACCAGCTGATATGGATGCAATAAATGCGATTGCAAAAAAACATAATTTATATGTGGTTCATGATACCGCCCAATCAATCGGATCTGAGTACCATGGAAAGAAAGTAGGGGGTCTTGCCGACGTATCAACCTTCAGTTTCCACGGTACCAAGAATCTCACAACCGGTGAAGGCGGCGCGTTGACTACAAATGATGATGCGATTGCTGAACGAGTTAGAATACTTAGAGAAAAGGGGACCGATAAATATTCCTTTCTCACGGATAATCAGACGCGTGGATATTACGAATATGTTGACATTGGGATGTCTTATGTTCAATCTAATATTAATGGGGCTATGGGAATTACGCAACTCCGGAAATTAGACAAAATGAATCAGAGAAGAATGGAGATAGCAGAATCATACATAAAGGAACTTCAGGGGATTGATGGACTTGATTTCATCAGGATTACCAAAGGCGCTGAACACAATTGGCATTTATTTGGGATACTAGTACCCGAGGATAGTAAATATTGGATATTGGATGCGCTCCGCGCGGAAGGAGTTATGACAAATGTTCATTATACGCCCCTCCATCGGAACAGATATTATAGGGATCTGGCGACAGATGATGATATGCCAGGGTCGATGAAATTCTTTAGCCAGCTCTTAAGGCTTCCTATATACCCTTCATTAACTGATAGGCAGGTGCAAAAAGTTATTTCAGCTGTCAAGAAAGTCTTTGGTAGTTAGCTCAATATGGAGAAGAAATCTATCTTAATATTTGGAGCCGGCATTAATCAGTTGGAGCTGATTAATGCTGCAAACGATTTGGGCATAACTTCTATAGTTATCGATCCTTCGGCAGATCCTCCTGGGAGAGTACTGGCTGATTTCTATTATCAAGTTCATGGAAATGACTACGAAATGACCAAGCAAATTGCTTTAAAACATAAAGTGGGTGGCATTGTCACTGGACAAATGGAAAACCCCATGCGATTGATGGCTAAACTGGCTCAAGAAATGGATTATATTTTTCACACACCAGAAATAGTTGAGAGATCTTTGAATAAAGTGCGCATGAAAGAGGCTTTCATCAAAAGGAGCGTGAGATGTGCGAGAGGGCGAGCTTTTAGCAATCAGGAAGAATTAACAGCAGAGAAGTTAGCTGATTTTGACTATCCGCTAATCGCTAAACCATCTGACGCTTTTTCCAGCAGAGGTGTGGTAAAAGTAAATAGCTTTTCCGATATACGAGAAGCCGAAGAAGAAACGAGATCATATTCCTCTGATTCTACACTAATTGTTGAAGAATATCTTGAAGGGAGAGAGTTTAGTGTTGAATGTATCACATATAAGGGGATAACTACTGTAGTTCAGGTCACAGAAAAATTCATAACACCGTATCCCTACACGGTAGAAATGGCTCATCTCCAGCCAGCAAGAATATCCGATTGGGAGCGTGAAGAGATAGAGGCTTTAGTTAGAGAAGCAATTCTGGCAATTGGTATTGATAATTCAGCCAGTCATGCTGAAGTCATGCTGACGGAAAAGGGTCCTCTCATGATTGAAATCGGAGCACGGCTTGGTGGCGATTTCATTTCTTCCCATCTTACTAAAGCCTCAACTGGTGTGAGTATGGATAAGTCTGCCATTCAGATTGCCCTTGGCTTAAAACCTGATTTATCAAAAAAATGTAACCAATACGCAATGCTAAAATACATTGAATTGGGAATAGGCCAACAAGTAGGTAAAGTATCTCCCTTTGTAGACTTACAGGATTTAGAAGGTTTTGTTTTTGCATATTGTTTTGTTAAGGAGGGTGACATAATTCCTGCAATCAAACACAGTGCACAGAGATCAGTATGCCTACTTATGAAGGCCCCTAGCGAGGATCTGTTGTTTGAAAAAAGTAAAAATGGAGAACAGCTAATGCGGCAAAAGATTGAATTATTATGAAATTAGAAAATAACAATATAATTCTACGAGCTTTAATCGAGAGTGACTTCGATAAGTATTTTAAGTGGCATTCAGATCCGGAAATCCGATTTCAAACTGCAATGCACCCTCACCTAGCTACAGAAGAAATTGAAAAAGATTGGTTCAACAACGCCATAAAGGATATGCGCAATGAGAGGTCCATATTTTCCATAGTTCACAAGCAGAGCAATACCTTGATCGGTTACTTTCAACTGACTAAAATAAATATGATTAATCGAAATGCATTTGCTGGGATTGTTATCGGCGAGCAACAATATCTGGGGCAGGGTCTCGGTAAAGAAGTGATGGGACTAGGCATGAATTATGGATTTAATAGCCTGGGGTTAAATAAGATATCATTAGAGGTAGTCGCCGGAAATGAGAAAGCTATAAAGCTATATAAGATGATGGGGTTCATGCAGGAAGGCAAATTCATACAGGATTACTATAATCAGGGCCGATATCATGATATTATTAGGCTAGCCATTATAAAAGAGAAAATCTAGGATTCATAGAAATCCTACTTCAACCACCATGAGTGTTACTGTTGCCATTCCCTCTTACAATTCATCTAGATATCTAAAAGATGCCATCCTCAGTGTTTTAAATCAAACCAGTACAGTTGACGAAATATTAATCGTTGATGATTGTTCTACCGATGATTCATATGAGATTGCCTTTGAAGCGAGTAATCAAAATTCAAATATAAAAGTATTCAAAAATGAGATTAACGTAGGATATTCAAAAAACTGGAATAATTGCCTTCGTTATTCAAAATCTGAGTTCGCCATTCTTTTGCATTCAGATGATCTATTAAAAATGGAAACTATTGAAAAGCAGATTGAATATTTCAAGGAAAATCCGGAGACTGCAATCGTGGCTGGGCAGGAAGACACAATTGATGAGAATGGACAACGCATTATCACTAAACAAAGAGTTGATACGAGAGTGTATTATCCCGGTGAAATCTACGAATTTGTCAAAGAGCGGGGTGCCTATATTCCTTGCTCAAGTGTTATGTTCAATATGCCAATCATCCACAAAGTCGGCTATTTTCAGGAAAATGTATTGGCCACAGATGAGCTGTACTGGCCTAAAGTGTTACAGTCCTACCCAATTACCATCTTGGGTGAAAGTCTAATTTACAGAAGAAGGCATGGCGGCCAAGCTGAATACTCGGATTTAAAGAATAAAAAAAGAGAGATAGTTGGATGGTCAATCCATTTCAAGAAAATTCTGGATTATGAACTAAGGGAAGATAAACAGAAAGATCTAGCGCAATTAATCAAAAGAAAATTGGCTTATTCAACCGCTCTAAATATTTCCCTTAGCGCTATTCGATATCATTCTTCATTAGCATTGGCTTTTTATTATGTATTCCATGGTATTAAAATATACCCTACCATGATAGCGCAAAAAATATTTTGGCGAAAAATGCTGCAGTTATCACTCACATATTTTGGATTGAGGAGATAATATTGGGCCAATTGCAGCAAAAGACCACTTCAGGCTTATTTTGGAGTTTTTTAGACTCTTTTGGAAGCCAAGTCATCAGGTTTGGCTTTGGTATTGCCATTGCCCGCGCTTTGTCTCCCACTGATTACGGTATTATGGGTATGATCGTGATCTTTATATCCCTGGGGAACCTACTCACTGAGAGTGGCTTCGGGATGGCTTTGATTCAGAAAAAGGATGCTACTGAAGCTGATTATTCTACTGTTTTCTGGTTTAATCTATTTGTTGCTATTATCATCTACATGTTCCTGTTTATTTCTGCTGGAAAAATTGCTGACTTTTATAATCAACCTCTTCTCATTGACGTGATCCGAATTGTAGCTTTCAGCATAGTATTAAACGCTTTGGGTATTATTCACTATACTATTCTAAACAAAAAAATAGAATTTAAAAAACAGGCGTACGTTCGACTCGGCGCAGTAATTCCTACTGGAATTATTGGAGTTGTCTTAGCTTACAATGGGTTTGCAGTTTGGGCGCTTGTTATACAATCATTGGCAAGTGGAGTGATCACTACTTTTGGTATTTGGTTTGTTCATAAATGGAGACCACAATTCACTTTTAGTATAGCCTCGTTCAAAGAATTATACAAATATGGCTCAAAAGTATTTATCTCAGGTCTTCTCGATGTGTTATTCTCCAAAATATATTTTCCGCTGATAGGTAAATACTTTCCTGTTGCTCAGCTTGGCTATTATGTAAAAGCAGAGGGCTTCTATCGATTAATTGTTCGCCAGGTAGCGATTGCGTATGGGAGAGTAACCTTTCCCGCATTTTCATCAATACAGAATGAACCTGAACGATTTCTGAAAAACTATTTGAAGATCTATCGTTTACTTGCCTTTATTTTATTTCCATTGACTTTCATTTCCATTGCCAGTTCACCTTCATTAATCCAGGTCCTATTAACTGATAAATGGCTTCCAATTGTCCCTTTCATGAAAGTATTTTTTATTGAAGGCTATTTCTTTTCGCTATATATGCTAAATATTAATGTATTTTATGCCAAAGGCAGAAGTAATATACCCTTAAAAATTGAAATCTTTAAAAAAGCATTGTTGATCTTAAGTGTTTTCATTGCCTTTAAATATGGCATAGAAGCGCTTATCTGGGGTCAATTAATAAGTTCCTTTATTGTATTTATTATCAGCACTATCATAATTAGAAATTTAATCGATGTTCAAATATCTTACTTAGCAGGTCAGATAACCCCCATCATTTCAATAATAATTCTTTCTGCAGTTTTCAACCTAGTCGTTTTTGACTATTCTTATAGTACCGCAACACCCGTGACAACTCTATTAATGAAAATTGTCACCCTCCCAACATTGTATATTGCATTGTCATTGATTTTTAATCGCCAAATAATTGGTGAGTTTGCAGATTTATTTAGGGGATTAATCCCCAGTCATATTGAAAGAGGTAATAAGAGGAAAGAATTATGATCACTTTTCATTTAATGGGATATAAAGGTCTAAAAATCTTGCAATATGTTAATGATAACTACCATGATATAATTGATTTAATCGTCATTGGGCATGACTATCAAGTATGCGAAGATTATTCAGGTGAGATAAAACAATTGTGCAAACAAAATAATATTCCACATATGGATAATACCGATATATCGATTATTGATTCAAAATATCATATCGCTATTAGCTGGAAATGGTTGATCAAACTTACTTCTGATAAACAGCTAATTGTTTTTCATGACTCTTTATTGCCTAAAATGAGAGGGTTCAATCCGCTAGTAACATCATTGATTAATGGTGATAACATAGTTGGGGTAACGGCATTATTTGGGGCGGATAAATATGACAGTGGAAGAATAATAGATAGTGAATTCGTTGAAATTGAATATCCAATCAAAATAATTCAAGCAATCCACATTGTTTCTGATTGCTATGTTAAACTTTGCAAACGAATCGTAGAGAAAATTGCTACTGGAGGAGAGATACATTCCTACGATCAAGCTGAAGATGAGGCGACTTATAGTCTATGGAGAGATGAGGATGATTATTGGATAAATTGGCACCAATCGTCGAGCCTGATATCAAGGTTTGTTGATGCAGTCGGATATCCATATAAGGGCGCAAAAACTTCTGTGGATAAAGTTATAATTCATATTATGGATGTTACCCCAGTGGTTGACAAGGAAGTAATCAATAGAACACCAGGAAAAGTTATATTTAAAGATGGTGATAAACCGATAGTAGTTTGCGGAAGAGGGCTTCTGCGTATTGATAGAGCGATCGATATGGAAGAGAAACAGATAGATTTCAATAAAAAATTCAGGATCAGATTTAAATGAAAAAAATTATCCCTTTTAATAAACCATGTTTAACGGGAAACGAATTCAAATACATATCGGATGCAATTGAAACCGGGCATTTGTCTGGAAACGGAAGTTATTCAAAAAAATGTCACTCATTTTTTGAAGAAAAATATGGATTTACAAAAACATTATTGACTACCTCCTGTACGGATGGATTAGAGATGTGTGCATTACTGGCAAATATTCAACCATTGGATGAAGTAATAGTCCCTTCCTTTACCTTTGTCTCAACAGCATTGGCATTTGTAAGGCAGGGGGCAAAGATTGTGTTTGCTGATAGCCATAAAGACCAGCCTGGTATAGATGAGGATAAAATAGAAGGTCTTATCACACCGAAGACAAAAGTTATAGTCCCTGTTCATTATGCCGGAGTTGCTTGTGATATGGATAAGATTATGATGATCGCTGACAAATACAACTTAATTGTGATTGAGGATGCAGCACAAGCGATAGATTCGTTTTATAAAGGACGACCATTAGGAGGTATTGGTCATCTAGGTGTATTCTCCTTTCATGAAACAAAAAATGTTAATGCTGGCGAGGGTGGTTTGTTGATTGTAAACGATGAGCGATTCATTAAAAGATCGGAAATACTATGGGAAAAAGGGACCAATCGTGCCGATTATTTTAGAGGAGAAATCAATAAATATAGTTGGGTTGATGTTGGATCTTCCTTTTTACCGTCAGAGCTCATTTCTGCATTTCTATATGCGCAATTAGAGAATCTTGAAATGATTCAACAGAAACGAAAAAAAATCTGGAATATGTACTTTGAAGGACTAGCAAAATGGGCGTTAAAAAACAATTATTCGCTGCCGCAAATACCGGACTATGCCACATGTAATGGTCATATGTTTTATCTTGTATGTCCCACTGAAGAAAAGCGTGATGGGATGATATCCCATCTCAAGAAAAATGACATTCATGCTGTTTTTCACTACCAAAGTTTACATCGTAGCCCTTTTTATGAGAAGAAATATTCTGGAGTGGATCTCCACCAATCCGATAAATATTCGAATTGCTTGCTTCGGTTACCCTTATATTATGAATTAGAATATAGTAGTGTTAAATCCATAATTTATGCAATCACGCATCAGTTTTAACTTAATAGCAGATTCTAATATGAATCCAGATAGGGTTAATCATGATAAATAATTTAAGCATATTATTAATTAAGCATTTATGAAGAAAACTATCTCACGGATCAGAGCGCTGTTTAGGTTTATCATTGAAAACAAATTACTTATTTCCACGTCACTTAATTTGGAGAGGGATAATTATGTATGCATTTTTCCTGAGTTAATGGATTTACATTCAATTAAATGTACGGGTCAGATTTGTGAGAATGTTGCTAGATATCATAAAAAGAAAACATATATCATCACCTACAAAAATGGGGACTACCCGAATTTTAGGAAATATTGTCCAAATGTAAAGCTAATATTTTTAGATGGTAGTAGAGAAGAGAAATATCGGGTAGTACGAATATTGCTCTTGACAATAATGAATGCCAAGAGAATCGATATATTATACTATTACTATTTCCCATATACCTCAGTTTATTATGAAATGTTAGGAACTCTATATAAGTTGATCAATAAACGAGGAAGATTACATGTGAGGCTTGAAGCTGATATCCAAGATTTAAATAGCTCTTTCCCATTTGTTGACGAGAATTCCTGGCTGTTATCGATTAGAGACTTGGTAAAAAAAATATTCTTCAGAAAAGTTGACATTTTAGGAGTTATTGATGATGATTCGCTAAATCTGACTAAGAACATAAAATTATGGGATATTGTAAAAAATAAAAATAACATTAAACAACAGCTCAATGGATATATAAATACTGATGAGTTACAAACGATTAATATGGAGCAGAAATCAAATAATATTTGTGTTGCTGGGAGACTAACAGCAAAGCAGAAAGGAATAGATATCCTCCTTGATGCATTGAAAACAGTAAATTTAAAAAATTGGCATGTCTTTTTATTGGGAGATGCTAGCGCAGAGATAGAAAACGCTATTTACAAATTAATCTCGAAAAATACAACCCTTGAAGGAAAATTGCATCTTAAAGGACATATATCTGTCGAGGAATATTGGGATTATTTATCCAAGTCACGGATATTTTGTTTACCATCTCGACATGATGGTATTCCCTTGGTTATCCCTGATGCCCAAATAAGGGGCAATCTAATTGTAAGCTCTGATTTATATGGGATTAAAAGGATCGTTCTTAAAAAAGGAGAATTGGGTGTCATCTTCCAAAATGGAAACGCCGAAGACCTTGCTGAGAAGCTGCAGTACGCTATTGAAAATTATGAAAATATGAAGGGTGTCATCAGCAACTCCGTTATTCGAGCAAAAGAGATTCTAAACTGGGAGAATATTGTCAGGAACTTGGAGTTATAATGCCCGGTGTCATGGCACAGAAGGCTTTTAGAGGTCAAATTATAATTTTATGTGCAGATGATTTTTGCAGCATGAATAATTTATCGATATCTATGAATATTTTCAAAATATTATGAAATTGCTCAAACTCAATACAATAAAATTATTTGGATTATATTTATTGAGTATTATGGTTAGATACTATTTACCTCAAGCTGCTGGTGATATTTTCTTTCTAATACTTTTACTAATATTCTATAATTCAAAGGACAATACCTTTTGGCTGGCATTTATCCTTTTGCTTGTGCAATCCCCTGGTTACCTGTTTGCTGCCCACAGCCCAAACTTTGCTTTGCCTTCAATTTGGGTTACGAGCAAAGTTGAGATTCTATATCCATCTTTCTTTTTTTTAATTGCTTTTATAAAAGCAATCATGGCCAAGCGATATAATCTTAAGCAGTTTTATGGAAGGGATATCACCTATTTAGCAGTTTATTTAATCTTTATGATTATATTATCATCTATTTTTGATTTTAAAGTAACTAGAATGTTTGGCATAATACTGCTAACCATGCCTTTGCTATCTTTCTATTTTATCCCAAGGCTCATCACCACTGAAATACAATATGCAAATTTATTTAGTATATTATTTACATTTGCAATTATTTTATTTATTGCTCAAATATCTGATCTTTTGGGATTTCGTCCCCTAGCAGCATATTTAGGTGAGACCTTTTTCGGAAGATCATCATCAGGGAAACTATTGGATGAGAACGTAGCCTATTTATTTACAGAAAAATATGGCCGGGCAAGTATTTATGGGGTACATATTTCATTCATGTCCTTTATGATGGCACTTTATTATTTTGTTTCAAATAATTCATATTTTAACAAGTATTACTTAATTGCAATTATCTCGATCACAACCCTCAGCTTCACATTAACTGGAACTAGAGGTTGGATGATTGCATTTTTAGTTATGATTATATTATTTATATTTTCCATAGCGAATCGCCCACGGATACTTTTTAAATTTGTATTTGTGCCATTAATAATGATCGCTCTATCTTTATCTACATCAGCCAAGGTTAGGAATCTGGCATCATCCGGTCTGGATAGACTTGAGACCGTAGGGCTTGTTCTTCGGGGAGATATAACTGCTGGAGGAACGCTAGGAAGGCTAGATGTAAGAGGTCCGCGTGTCCTGGAGATGTTCTATAAGAGTCCTATAATCGGATGGGGCTTTACAGAGAATTATCGGAATTACAGCGATAAACACGTCGGTCAGCATAACATGTTACTTAATGGTGGAATTGTCGGTTACGTATTGTTTATGTATTTCTTTACTCATTATATCTATAAACTATTTTCAGTTTATAGATATTCCTCAGTACAAAATATTTATCGACAGGGTATCTTTATTTTTATCATTGGGTTCATCGGAATGTTTATAATTCACTCATCGACAACTATGATGTTTGGTTATGATATGCAATTCGCTAAATCTTTAATGCTTGCAGTATTTATTTCTTTTTCTGATTATAATTATAGGCAGGTAATAAAATATGATCAGAATATCTGAAATTATGAATTTTAATTTCACAAATATCCAGACGAGAATCCGTTCAGGGAGAAAGATATAATGCGTATTGTGATGTTGTTTTCATCGAATTCACGATCTATTTCAAAAATATTCTACGATTCATTAATTGAGATGGGCCATTCAGTTAAACTTATAGATCCTGATAGTGAATATTTAAAGAGCATTAATGATATAAAACAAAAGCTATCTAATAAAGTCGGCAATAAGAAACTTATTCAATACGTTATAGAGCAAACTTCTGAATATAAAAATAGATATATGCTCGATCAGATAGAACAAGCACAACCTGAATTGGTGATTAGCTACAATGATTCATTCTTGAAGCCTGAAACCGTAGAAATATTTAAAAAATATTCTAAATTTATGCTATACCTTGGGGATAATCCCTTCTATAGTTTTAATAAGAGCTATTATTTACAAATAACGCTCGCTGCCGATTTGATAATTACTCCGGATACCGGATGCCAGGAACAGTTAATTGCTAGTGGAATAAAGAATGTAAATTATGGCATATTGGGTATTGACGGGGAAAACTTCAAGAAAATAAATACGACTAAAAAGGATAGAGATAAATATGAAACTGAAGTATTTTATCTTGGTACAATTCATGGCATGGAATCCTGGGCGCATAAGCGACCATTATTTCTGACTAACTTTGTTCGGCATAATATTCAAATATATGGCAACCATCAGTGGCACAGAATATTGCCTTTATATCCTGAGTTAGAACCTCATTTTAATTTGCTAGAAACCCCAATGCCGATTGAAGAATTGAATATAAGAATGAATTGCTCGAAAATTTATCCGGTTGATGCTCATCCCGGAATAATAAATGGATTGCATGCTAGGATCTTCGATGCTATTGGTGCAGGGATTGTACCAGTTGTTGAATATAGGCGAGATATCGATAAAGTTTTTATTGATATGAAACCACCTTCTTTCAAAAACTTCGACGAAGCTCGGAAATTAGCATCCTACTACATAGAGAATGATAGCCGCAGGGAAGAACTCGCAGTTGAATTGAATCAATTCTTAATGATGAATTATAAGTCAAAAGATTGCGTTAATCGGATGTTATCAGCAATATAATAAATCTATCAATAAGTCGAACCATACAAATGAAAAAAGAGTATATAGCATTCTATTGTCCAGATATTTACCCTGAAAAAACAGGTGGGCTTGAATTATTTACTTATTACCTAGTTAAGGATATAGCAAAGAAAAGGGATGTAATCCTTTTTACAGAATCAAAAGAATTTCATGATGATAACATAAAAATAATACGAATATTCTCGAGATTATTCATTATGAGGAAATGGTATTTTGCAGAATTGTCGTATTTGATTAGTATATTAGTGTTTCTTGTTACATCGCGATCGAAAATCAATGTTTTCCATGTCCCTCATACAAATAATGCTAATGGTCTAAGTATTATATTCCCGATAATCAAAAGATTTCTAGGTATAGATTACATATTGGTATTACATGACGGTGGCATGGAAAATATCAAAAATAGTAACTCTCATCAATTATTGTTCAGGCATGCGAAAAATATAGTCGCAGTATCTGAGGCGAGCAAAAAAGAGTATGCTAAATTTATAAAAACCCCTATAATTGTTATTCCTTCAGTAATTCCATTCTTAAGATCAAAAATTATTCGTAATGCCTTAAAAGACAAATACGGTTTTGTGATGAAAGATAAATTGATTATTGTAGTAGGTTCGATAAGTCCCTTGAAAGGCAATGATATAGTATTAGATGCCTTTATGAAGCTTACAGAGGAATATATTCATGAACAATCTTTACATTTACTCTTCGCTGGATCGGGCATTTTAAAAGAGGAACTGCAGCTATACGTCTCTGAGAGTAATATTAAACCATATATACATTTCCTTGGGAATATTCAAAATAGTGACATACATGAAATTTATGCAATAGCAGATATATACGTCATCGCCTCAAAGCATGAATCATTATCAATAACAACTTTAGAGGCCATGAATAACAATCTCCCAATAGTAGCCTCGGATGTAGAAGCACTCAATACAACTATTGAGGATAAATACTCGGGTTTGCTGTATAAAAGGGGTGACTCAAATGAATTAGCAGGTAAGTTTAAAACTCTCCTGCAGAATCCTGATTTGGCATCTGAATTAGGACACAATGCAAAGGAACATTATGAAAAACATTTTAGTTACCGACAGACATTTGAGAAACATATGAAGCTTTACAGGGATTGATTAGAGATGTGCGGTATAATTGGGAAGGTATATTTTAGTCTCGGACAATATGTAGAGCGTCAAGAATTAAAGATAATGACTGATGCCTTAAGGCACAGAGGACCTGACGATGAGGGCTATTATGTCGACAATAATGTTGGTCTGGGCTTTCGACGGTTGAGCATAATTGACCTCAGGGATGGGCATCAGCCGATGTCTGACAATGCTGGAAAATATTGGATTACCTTTAATGGAGAGATATATAATTACAAGGAGCTTCGGAAGGACCTACGAAGAAAAGGGTACACATTTAGAACAAATTCAGATACAGAAGTGATTGTTAATTTATATGCAGAACATAAAGAGAAATGTCTCGGCTATTTAAGAGGGATGTTCGCCTTCGTTATATGGGATAGTGACAAAAAGCAATTATTTGGGGCTCGTGACCGTTTTGGTATAAAACCTTTTCACTACTATATTGACAACGAAAAACTATTATGGGCTTCAGAGATAAAATCTATTTTAGCATCAAAGAATATTGGTAAAGATTTAAGTATTGAATCACTTGATTATTATTTTGCTTATGGCTATTCACAAAGAGATCAAACAGTTTATAAAAATATAAAAAAGCTGAAGCCTGGCCATTATTTTAACTTTAAAGTTGATGCAAACCGCGAAATTATTGAGAAGCCATATTGGGAATTAGAATTTTCACCAGACTATTCAAAATCCGAATCTTACTGGAAAAGTGCACTTTATGATAGTTTAAACGAGTCTGTAAAAATGAGAATGATCAGTGATGTGCCTTTAGGTGCTTTTTTAAGCGGTGGCGTTGATTCAAGTATAATAGTAGCATTAATGGCTTTAAATTCTAATAAACCTATAAAAACATTTTCAATTGGCTTTAAAGAACGAGAGTATAACGAACTGAAATATGCACGTCAAGTTGCAGAGAAATATAGTACGGATCATCATGAACTAATTGTCGAGCCCAAATCAATTGATTTGCTTCCCGATCTAGTGCGGGCATATGATGAGCCATTTTCTGACAGCTCTTCCATTCCCACATACTATCTTTCTAAATTTACAAGGGAACATGTAACTGTTGCACTTTCGGGAGATGGTGGCGATGAATTATTTGCTGGATATAAATCATACCATAAAATGATGACCCTGAAAAACAGTCCTTTTAATAATGCCCTTACAAATAAAACGCTTTACTCCTTTATTAATAGAATAATGCCTGACTATTTCTATGGTAAAGGGTTATCATATTATTTGTCAAAAAATAAACAAAACCTATTTGCCTATTATTGTTTGTGGAAAAATTATGAACGAAGTAAACTTTTTAACACAGAAGTGAGTAATCGTCTAGAAAAATATTCGTCTGAAAATATTAAGATAAATATTCTGAATGCCGCTAGAGGTGACTACCTTAGCAAAATGCAACAGTTAGACATAAATACATATATGGTTGATGATATTTTGACTAAGGTTGATCGTTCTTCTATGGTTAATTCTCTTGAGGCGAGAGTCCCAATACTTGATCACAAATTTGCAGAATTAAGTTTCTCCATCCCATCGGAGTTTAAATTAACCAGTAAAAAGAAAAAGTATATATTAAGCGAATCTTTTAAACATATCCTTCCCGATGGACTAACATCTCGGAAAAAGATGGGATTCGGCGTCCCCTTGAAGATATGGTTCAATAACGATCTAAAGGATTATGTATATGATACACTTATAGAAGGGTCTGAATTGGAAAACTATTTAGATGCAAAATATATTAGACAAACTATTGAATACCATGAAAAAGGAGTGCGAGATTATAGTCAGAAGATATGGTCAATATTATTCCTAAATGAGTGGTTGAAGCAAAATAAATAGTCCCATGTATTCTAGTAATACCACAAGCAGGCATTAAAGTGACCTCCGCATTGGGTTGGTATTTATTGTAAATCAGATATCAATAATCTTGTAAGCCCTAAAAACCTTAAAATGCATTTTATGAATACGCTATATCCAACATATACCAGACTATGATAATTACACTCTGAGAAAATCATGAAAATTACTTATATGATCGATAGCATGCTTCCTGGCGGCAAAGAACGACAGCTATTTTATCTGATTAGAGAATTATCATCTATATATAGTATTCAATTAATAATTCTTAATAAAAGTATCCACTTTAAAGGACTGTATACCCTTCCAATAAAAATGGTAACTATTGATCAAAACCAAAAGTATGCAATCCGTAGTATAGCTAAAATCAATAAGTGCTTAAAAGAATTCAAACCCGATATTATGCATCATTATGATATAGTATCTCAGCTAATATCCATTCCATATATTCTTTGGTACCACCCCTATGTTATAAATGGATCAATAAGGTATGCTGGTAATCTAAAAAAGACTATTCTATTCAGAGTTCTACAAAAAATTGCATATAAAACGGCTGATAAAATTATTAGTAATTCGAAGATGGGATTAGGAGTTGAGGGGTTTGAAAATTCAAAAAACGCACTGGTGATACACAACGGAATCGACAAATATAATATCAACAATTCTTCTGGCGAAACACCTCTTGTCAATAAATATATAGAAACTCCCAGAAAATTCAACTTTGTCATGGTTGGCAGATTTTATGATCTTAAAGATTATGTTACGTATATCAGAAGTGCAATAATATTACTCAAGGACAAACATGATGTTGGATTCTATTGCATTGGTGATGGTCCAAGCCTGGCAAAAGCGAAAGAAGAAGCTGGAAGCTATCTTGATAATGGGATATATTTTCTTGGACAAAGAAATGATGTACAAGATTTATTGAAATATTTTGATGTTGGAGTTCTCCTGAACGATACAAATGGGCACGCTGAGGGTATATCAAATGCAATTATGGAATTTATGGCAGCTGGTCTTCCTGTAATTGCTACCAACGCAGGTGGGACCCCAGAAATAATGCAAAACGAGATAACAGGTTATCTTGTTCCAGCATTTGATGAGAATTATGTGGCAAATAGAATGGCAGCATTTATGGATAGCCCAGAATTAAAATCAAACATGGGGAAAAATGGAAAAAAGAGAATCGAAAATGATTTTTCAATTCTAAAGATGGTCGAAGCGTACAATTCATTATATGAAGATATGATGAACGATGTCAGATAAACTAATTTATGATAAACCTACCGTGACGCCCAGTCATCGAACACTAGAAATGTGTTTCCTCGGAGATATCAGCCTAAATGGGAATTATGAGAAACTATACGATACTGGGATGACTCCCTTTTCGGCTATTGGAGAGGCTTTAGATAAGTCCTTTGTTGTAGGTAATCTCGAATGTTTCTCTAGAGGGAATCAGGGTGTTAATGAAAATAAAAAACCTCGATTGGAAACAAGCGTGGAAACCCTGAATTATGTACGTGATTTTCATCTAAATGTAGCTTGTTTAGCTAATAACCATGTTTTTGACCACTTGGAGGATGGTTTTTTAAAAACCATGTCATTCTTACAGCAAAACAATATTGATTCGATCGGTGCATCTCTGGGACCTGACCACAGAAGGCCTTTGATACTCGAGAAGCAAGGGGTAGAAATTGGTCTACTGAATTATGTTACATCTGATACAAATCCTAATCCACCAAGTGATACAGATATAAAGGTAAATACTTTCGAGTTAGAGAATATAGTACACGATATTAAGAATCTGAAAGATCAGGTCAATCATGTCGTGCTATGTTTGCATTGGGGCGGAAGGGTAGAGGGAGGTATGTATCCTGACTGGGACCAGCCAAAAACGGCAAGAATACTGATCGATGAAGGGGCTGATCTGGTTATAGGTCATCATTCACATACGGCCCAACCATATGAAGTATATAAGGGGAAATATATATTTTACAGTCTGGGTAATTTCTGCTTTTCAGATTATTGGTTCGAGGGAAAATTACATGTGAATTCTCGAAGACGCATGATTACGACAATTGTTACCGTAAAATTCAATCAGAATAATTATACTCTCAATACAAGCTATTATAAGAATAAAAATGGCTATTATTACAAAATTGATTCATACAAAAACATTATCAGGTTAAGAAACCTAATATTTAAATTATTGAAGAACATTAAGCCCTTATGGGGGATATATTATTTATCTAAATTATACATTCTTCCCGTATTGCTCTTTCTGCAGCGTGGGGATATTACCATGGGAGATAAATTAAAACGTTTGATTTATGCCTCAAAGAAACGGATATAAAATCATTAATAGTATGAGACAATATATTGCCAGGTCTGTTGGGTATCCACTCCAGGATATTTACAGGAAAACAAATATACTTGAGACATTAAAGTTGTTAAGGGAAAGTCAATATTGGGATGAGGAAAAGTTACGCGACTACCAGTCAGCAAAACTACAAATGCTCATAGAGCATGCATATAGGAATGTTCCATATTATACAGATTTATTTGATAGTATTAAACTTAGAGCTACAGATATTCAAACAGTAGATGACATTTATAAGATTCCAATATTAACAAAAGATATAATTAGGAAAGAAAAGTCGAGGTTAGTTGCAGCAGGCTACAATATGCAACATGTGAAACAGGGTAAAACAGGTGGTACGACAGGAGTCCCAATCACTGTGTATAAAGATACTGCCAATCGTTCATACACTTGGGCCTCCTATTACCGTTGGTATGAGTGGATGGGGCTTGATTACTCTGATAAAGTCGCTACGCTGTGGGGTGCACGCACAGTCACTAATAAGTCCACAAAGGATGCTCTGTTAGATAAAGCAACGCAGTACATTCAGAATGAATTTAGAATCGATTCTTTTGAGTTGACGGAAACCAGCATGATGAAATCCTATAAGAAGCTTGATAGTTATGAACCACTTCTGCTAAAGGGGTACCTTTCAGCTCTTCTTGATTTTGCATCTTTCCTAAAGAAAAATAATTTGCATAATCTTGCCCCTATCGCCTTATCAAGTACGACAGAAACTTTGATGATGCAACATAGGGTATATTTGGAAGACATATTTAATGCACCTATATATGATCAGTATGGATGTGGAGAATTATCTGCAATATCATATGAATGTAAAGCTCACAATGGTCTTCATGTAAATATGGAGCATATACTATGTGAAATTCTTAACGAAGCGGATCTCTCTGTATTTGATACTACCGGTCGGGTTGTTGGTACTGATTTGGACAACTATGTGATGCCCTTTATACGTTATGAGAATGGTGATATATCATCTATATCAACAAAGAAGTGCACTTGTGGTATAAATCAACCCCTGATGAATTCAATTGATGGAAGAACTATTGATACAATTGAATTAAAGTCAGGTAAAAAGGTTCATGGAGTGTTTTTTACTGATATTATGTATGAATTAGGAATACCTGCAAAAAAAATTCAAAAATTTCAAATATATCAGAATCAACCAGGAGACATCGAATTTAGAATCCAATGTGAAGAGCCTTTGGGGAAGGCTCAACAGCTACTGCTCATGAAAGCCGTCCAGGTTTTTTTCAATAAGGTATCATATTCAGAACATAAATTATTACCGGTAGAGCAGAATGGAAAATATAAATACATAATTAATGCTATAAAAAATTGATATGTATATAAGATCAATCAACTCCTAAGCTATTATGGATCTTGTCAAATCAATATATCTAGAACAGTTGATTAATTCACAGGTGTTGAATATTATCGTAATATTAAGACCAGATTATGATCTAGCTAGCAAACGCGTTTTAAGTCTTTCGCTGAATGTTTGGTGGAAAATTTTATGAAGGTTCTATTCGTCTCAAGCGGAAATACAAAAGCTGGAATTTCTCCCATCATCAATAATCAAGGCCTCTCATTGCAGAAAAATGGGATTGATGTAACATATTTTACGATAATTGGAAAAGGGGTAAAGGGATATACGAAGAGTATAAAAGTATTGCGGCACCTGTTAAAAACACACACATTTGATGTGGTCCATGCTCACTACTCGTTGTCTGCTTTTGTGGCATCTTTAGCAGGAGCTCAACCACTAATAGTGTCGTTAATGGGTAGTGATGTCAAATCAAAACTATACTTTAAATACATCATAAAGCTATTTGATAGGTATTCTTGGTCCAAAACCATAGTAAAATCGGAAGATATGAAATTGTCGCTAGGCATAAAGGACGTTTTTGTTATTCCAAATGGTGTTGATTATGAAAAATTCAGACCTTTGCCAAAAGAGATATGCAAAAACGAGCTTGGATGGGATACATCAAAAATACAAATACTATTCGCAGGCAGTCCCAAAAATAAGGTAAAAAACTATCCGCTTGCCCAAGCAGTCATTTCTTTATTAGCTGAAAACGATTATGAACTAAAAGTGCTGGATAATATACCAAATGAAAAAATGCCGATCTATCATAATGCCGCTGATGTTGTAATGTTAACAAGTCTATGGGAGGGTAGCCCCAATGTAATAAAAGAAGCAATGGCATGTAATCGACCTATAGTATCTACAGATGTTGGTGATGTGAAATCTCTAATTCAAAATACACTTGGTTGCTATATCACTGACTCTAATCCACAAAATATTTCTAGGAAGATTAAAATAGCCGTACAAATTGAATCGTGTACAATCGGTAGAATGGATATAAAACATCTAGAGGAGAGCACTATTGCGAAGCAAATAATCGATCTCTATCAAGCAATTTCAATTCACAAACAACCTTAAGAATATGGTCATATGAAAAAACGATTTCTTTTCTATTTAGTACATCCAGCAAAATTTCACTTCCACAAGGTGCAGATCAATAATTTGATGTCAAAGGGTCACCACGTTGATATTGTAATAAACACCAAAGATATTCTAGAAGAGCTTGTAAAGGAAGAGGGCTGGGAGTATAAAAATATTTTTCCTAAGAGCAGAAAGATAAAAGGTGTTCATGTTTATATTGCAGCAATAATTAGCATTTTTAAATCTGTTTATCGCCTATGGAGGTTTACTAAGAATAAAAAGTACGATTTATTCATTGGAGACCTGACAACAATTTTGGGTCGCTTAATTGGAGTTCATTCCTTGTATCCTAATGACGATGTATTAACGGCAGTGCCAGAGCTAGCGATTTTTTTCAAAACAGCAAATTATATTATTGCTCCAGAAGTAACCAATATTGGAAGATATGTTAATAAGAAAATTTCATACAAAGGCTATAAGGCTTTAGCTCATTTACATCCAAATCATTTTACGCCAGACATAAATCGATTGCCTCCTAATTTGCAAAATAGTCAGCCATACTTCTTAATTCGATGTACCGGTTTTGGGGCAACCCACGATATTGATAAAACAGGTATTACAGATGAGCTTCTTTTTATGTTAGAAAAAATATTGCTGCCTCATGGTGAAATATTTATTACTGCAGAACGACAATTGCCAGAGTCATTAAAAAAATATGTTTTGAATTGTAAAAAGAATGATATGGCTCATTTCCTTGCATTTGCTAAAATTTTTATCGGAGACAGCACCACGATGTCAACAGAAGCTGCAATATTAGGGACCCCCTCAATTGAGTTTGATGACTATTTTTATGAAATTGACCAGATGATGGAGATCGAGAAAAAGTATAATTTAATTCATTGCTTTAGAACCAATCAGCAAACTGCTATGCTTAAGAAAGTTAATGATTTATTGATTACACCAAATTTACGAAAAATTTATCATTCAAGGCGTAAACTACTCTTGAGTGATACTATAGATGTGTCTGAATTCTTGATTTGGCTTTTTGAGAGCTACCCACAAAGCGCTAATGAATACTTTTCAAACCCCAATATTCAAGATAGATTTAGATAAAAAAATGGTTTTTTAATTATAAGCATGAATTTACTCACGGGCTATTTGATCAGTGGATAAAAGACAAAAAATTTGTAGTTAAGTTAATCTGTTTTGCCCTTCTTTTATGATTTATTGATGCTTTTACATAGATTGCATTTATTTATCGTGAAAAATAAATTAAAAATTAATCGAGAGAAATCATGTGCGGAATATTTGGTATTATTTCTGATTGCGAAATTAATCGTAATCATTTAAGGAAACTTGCGCTTCATGCGAGACAGAGGGGTAGAGATTCAAGTGGGTTATTATATTTAAATAAGGTAGGCTATAAAGTTAAGAGGGCTGACTATGATATTGCTAAGCTGCTAAAAAAACATTCAAATGAACATTTTGGTGTTATAATGGGTCATAGTAGGTTAATCACTAACGGTTTATCAGACAATCAACCTGTCGTTCGTGATGGGATTTCATTGATTCACAATGGAATTATTGTTAATGAAGAAGAGCTTTGGAGCAGTATTGATATAGAACGCAAATATCATATTGATTCTGAAATCATTATTGGAGTAGCATTAGAACATTTAAATAATGGTGGTGAGATAAGAGATATACCTAAAAATGTGATAGAAAAATGTCATGGGACAATATCTTGTGCTATTACTATCCCTGGTAAAGGTAAAGCTATACTATTCTCCAATAACGGCAGTTTATATTTCGGTGAGTTAGATGAAGCCACCTATTTTGCATCAGAAAAACACCCTTTAGTTGAACTTGGTTGTACCAATATAGATCAGATTTGGCAAGAAGGTAAGATTATTGATATCCCCATTTCTGAAAAAATTGATATAATTGATGACAATGTACGTAAGGAAGATTTAATTCCTGTGTTTAAAAATATTCCATTAGAAGAGGCAATGTTGATATACTGTGAACCTGAAATAAAAAGGTGCACAAGATGTATACTTCCGGAGACAATGCCATACATTAAGTTTGATTCAAAAGGTGTTTGCAATTATTGTAATAATTATAAGCTAAGAAATATTCCAAAACCGAAGGAAGATCTATTCAAACTAGTTGAGCCGTATCGCAGAAAAAATGAACCAGATTGTATTGTACCATTCTCTGGAGGAAGAGACAGTTGTTACGGCCTTCACTTAATAGTAAATGAACTTAAGATGAACCCTATAACCTATACATATGATTGGGGTATGGTAACTGATTTGGGTAGGCGCAATATAAGTAGGGTGTGCGCTAAACTGGGTGTTGAAAATATTATTGTTGCAGCAGATATTTCACAAAAAAGAAAGAATATCGCTAGAAATCTTAAAGCTTGGTTAAAAGCACCACATCTGGGAATGATAAGCATTTTAACAGCCGGGGATAAGCACTTTTTTAGGTATGTTGAGCGCGTGAAGAAGCAAACAGGTGTTAATTTAAACCTTTGGGGGGTCAACCCCCTCGAAGTAACCCACTTTAAGGCAGGATTTTTGGGTGTAAAACCTGATTTTGAGGAAGAAAGAGTGTATGCACATGGATGGCAAAAACAAATAGATTATCAAAAACTAAGGTTTAAGGCAATGTTGCAAAGCCTGGGATACTTTAACAACTCATTATGGGATACGCTTTCTGGTGAATACTACAGAAGTTTTACCGAAAAGTCGGATTATTTTCATATCTTCGATTATTGGAGGTGGGATGAAAACATAGTTAATGGAATACTCGAAGAACAGGACTGGGAAAAAGCTCCCGATACAAATGTTACATGGAGGATTGGAGACGGAACTGCTGCCTTCTATAACTATATTTATTATCTAGTTGCAGGATTTACGGAACATGATACATTTAGAAGTAACCAGATAAGGGAGGGACAAATTTCAAGAGAAGAAGCCCTTGAGCTAGTACATGATGAAAACAAACCAAGATACCAAAACATCAGATGGTATCTAGATGCTATTGGTATGGATTATAAAGAAGTAATTAGTACTATTAATAAAATTCCTAGATTGTATTAGCATCTGTTTTTCAACTAACTTCATGCATTCAGGGCAATTGAAAGGAAATTTATGAAATTTACTAGGGGTGCAATTCTCAGTGATAAATGGTATTTTGTCAGCGGTCTTCAATCACTCGATCTCCAAACAGAATAACAAGGTCATTCATGGTCTTCTTCCAGCTTTTAATGGGCATAGTCAATTTCTTACTGGCATTTTCCAAGGCCAAATCTGTAACCCCACCCATTTTAGTACCAATTGAAACTAGAGTTTTCAGCCCAGTCAGCCAAAGCTACTGAAATGAATTCGTTCGCAACAACTTAATAAGTTAAATTAATTATGTGCATTACTACCATAAACACTATCACAGGATTAGACCAAAATAGTCCAATTGCTTTGGTGATATACAATGATTAATAATATTCCTAAGATTTATCAGTGATATGAAAAGAAAGGTAAAAGTAGGTGATGGGTTACGGTCCAATAAAATTAAGCGAGCAATTATAAACTTATTAGGATTATTCGCTTGGTTTGCCCCATGGAAAGGGTTCAGAATGATGTTTCATAAACTAAGAGGTACTAAAATTGGAAAAGGTGCAGAGATAGGTTATATGGTGTTCATAGACAATAGAAGACCTGAGCTTGTAAATATTGAAGAAAATGCAACTATAACATCAATGTGTAATATACTTGCTCACGATTTGTCAATGCGTTATATCGATGGTACTGAAATTATTGGTAATACTATCATTAAGGCTGGAGCTTTTGTTGGTATGAATTCGACTATTATGCCCGGTGTTACAATAGGTAAGAATTGTATAATAGCATGTGGTTCTGTTGTAACTAAAGATACAGAGCCCAATTCGGTTTATGGAGGAGTACCTGCCAAATTGTTAAAGAAAATAGATGGTAATTTGCATTAATCAAAACAATGATATTATTGATCCATGTATTAGATCGACAGATCAATAATGTATTATCAGACCAAAAGAATTGACTATAAGGTCAACCGCAAGCGAATGCGCCGTTTCATGGGCCTGATGGGAATCAATGCCATTTACAGCAAGCCCAGAACCAGTTTGGCGGGTAAGGGCCTTAAAATATATCCCTATCTCTCGAGAGGATTAGATATTGATCGTTCAAATTATGTACGGGCGACTGATATTACCTATATCCCAATGGCCAAAGCTTTTCTATACCTGGTTACTATAAATGACTGGTATAGCGGGAAAGTTTTGAGCTGGTGATTGTCCAACACCATGGACACAACCTTCTGTGTTGAGACCTTACATGAATTTACTGGACGCTATGGTAAACCTGACATTTTCAACTCAGATCAGGGATCTCAGTTTTTCAGCGATGGGTTCACTAATGTCCTCAAAGATGGCGATATAAAGTTAAGCATGGATAGCAAGGGTCATTGGATGGACAATGGATTTATTGATTATGGCGCAGCTTGAAATTCGAAGAGGTATTTTTGAAGACCTATGAATCAGTGAAAGAGGCTCGGTAATCAATCAAAATATGGATGCATTTTACAACGCAGATAGAACTCATCAGACTCTTGACAGACAAACTCCCAATAAGATATACTCTGCTGGTAGAATACAAGCAGCATGATGAATATTAAACTATGACACCTAAGAATCAGGAAAATCTGTCCAATCAATGGGACCTACCTCATAAAAATACATTAGCTGTTAAAGTAATTTTAGAAATATTTCTCGTTACTGCCAGCTACTTGTTTTCGTACGGGTTAAAGCATGGTATTGTTAGTATCTTTCCTCCAGTTTATATGTACCTGTTTTTCGTATACTTGTTGATCTGGGTATCCCTTTCATTTTACAATAAGAAATACCATATATCTGTGTTACGGACACAGAAGACAGCAGTAAAAATATTGCTTAACCAGTCAACTGTCACTTTATTGGTATTGTCAGCGGTGTGTTCACTTACCAGTCTTCATTCAATTTCCCGCTTGTTTTTGTTCCAGATCGTTTATTTTCCCACTCTGGTGGAATTAGTTGCCGCGATAATATTCGTGGTTTATAGAGGCCAAAATATAAAAAATCGCCAGGACCGGCTTGTTAGTCTCCCGACTGAGAAAATAAGTTATAACCGGATAGTACTCAGCGCCGCATTATTGATTGCTGTTTTTATTGGACTCCATTTGTCGGGTTATTCATCCTTCGAATCTTATGCCAGTCATGAAGCTACGATTTTACTGTTAATCTTCAGCTGGCTCATCAGCTCAATGCTCACGGGGAAATCCAAACCACATTCTGGCCAGAACCGTTATTATAAATTTGCTCCCTTCCTGAAATCTTCGATAATTATGATACTATTTTGTGGTGCTATTTACTACTTCGCTAGGCTTGAAAATTTCTTGATCAAATATGACCTGTTTATGACTGCTGGTTTATTCGGTATAATTGAGATGACAATTGCTGCCGGATATTTTAAATTCAAAAAACACGATGAAATACCTGTTCTTATGGAAAAACATTCTCATTTCGGGCAGGAATTATTAGGTGTTGAAAACGCTGATGGTGATGATACTACAATGCTTAATCAGTTGAAATCAATTGAATTTAACAGTAATAATGAAATCACGAAACATGTAGATGTATTTTTTAAAAAACGAAACATTAATCCGACCAAATTCAGGGTTTTTTATATCGAGGAGCCTTTCAATATTCAATTATTTAAGGCTTTTTCCCGGGAAAGTTTGATGAACTATTATTTGATCAATGATATACCGGCTATCAATGAATATTTTAACGCATGTCACCGGGCCGTTACCAATAATGGTTACCTGATGGGACTTTATACTCCACAGGAATTAGTCAGGAAAAGCCTGGAAGAGAGTATGCCACGGCTTGTATTTGCTGTCTATTATCCTTTCCATTATTTTTTCAAAAGGGTAATTCCCAAGCTGCCAGTGACAGCTGGATTATACACAATAATTACCAGGGGAAGGCGAAGATTAATCTCCCGTGTCGAACTATGGGGTCGCCTGGCTTATGCCGGTTTTGTTGTTGAGCAGGAATCCCCGGTAAACGGTCATGTGCTGTTCATTGCCCAGAAAAAATTAACCCCGGCGAGGGAAAAATATCCCTCTACCGGGCCGCTGATTAAATTAAAACGAATTGGTTATCATGGGAAGACCATTCGAATTTTTAAATTACGGACAATGTTTCCCTACAGTGAATTTATACAAAATATATTATTTGAAAGTGAGGGGTTTCAGGAGTCAGGCGATAAAATTAATAATGACTTTAGAAAAACATCCTTGGGGATTATCATGCGAAAATTTTGGATTGATGAAATACCTCAATTATACAACTGGTTAAAGGGGGATATTTCTTTGGTGGGGGTGAGGGCTTTAAGCCAACACAAGTATGATTTATATCCGAAAGATTTACAGAAACTTAGAATCATGTTTAAGCCGGGTCTTATTCCTCCTTTTTATGCTGATATGCCAAAGAATTTTGATGAGCTTATTGAGAGTGAACGAAATTACCTTATACGGAAACAAGAGCACCATCTGAGAACTGATGTTATTTATTTTTGGAAGGCAGCGTATAATATCATCATTAAAGGGGCGCGTAGTCAGTGAGGTCACTTCTCAAATTATTGACACTTGGTCTCACCGCACATGCGATGTTGATTGGGGGATCACCTTACTATTCGTTATCAAACAGAAATATATACGCCTTGATTGAACATCAACTCTTACTGAGTATTGACAAGAATAACATATTTGTAATCAATCAGCCCTACAAAAATGATCAAATTGAAACCCTACTTACCAACAATAGGGTTAGTTATAATCATTACTCTCAGCATAGATATACCGCAACGGATAAGCCTGATAGGCTTCAAATGAGGCTCACGCCAAGCTATAATAAATATTCAGATAGAAGCAATAGTGATAGCTATGCTGCTCTAGCTCTCGATGGCTCATTTCAAATCTCGGATGTTCTTTTTGTCAATGAAATTGACCTGGACCAGAAATATAAATATGATCCTGATTTTCACGGTGATGCTGGTGAGTGGCTCATGGGCTATTTCCAGAGTTCTTATGCATTGTATATGAAAAATGGATTGGAGATATTTGGGGGTAGGATATCCAGGAATCTGGGAACTTTAAATGATTATAGCCTGCTGCTATCTAGTAATCCATATTCATTTGATCATTATGGCTTTTCTGCCACAGGAGAAAGACTTAAGTATTCATTTTATACTACCCGCCTTAATGATTTGAATGCCATAGATCTTCAGGGGGAGACTATTCCTGTAGACTCGGTGATGAGCTCCAGGAGATTCTGGGCGATTCAAAGACTCGATTTTAAAATCAATGAACGACTCCAAATGGCTTTTTCAGAAGCCACCATTTATGGTGGGCCAAATCAGCAATTCGTGGCGGCTTACTTAAATCCGGTTCATTTTTTCTATGCAGCCCAAAGAAACCAGGGGGTGCAGTTGAATTCCTTTTGGCAGATCAATCTGTTCTGTCAGCTCACTAAAGGTGCTGGTCTGTATCTGGATCTCTTTGCGGATGATCTCATCGTCAATAATAAACCAGGTGTGGATGACAGAGCGGTTCATCCTGATCGTTTCGGCCTCATGGTCAAAGGGAGCTATGCCAGCGCTCAGAACAGCCTCATGTCACTTCGATATGTGAGAATCTGGAATGAGACCTACACCTCTTATAGAACCTTTGAAAACTACACTTATTTCCACAAGGGAATTGGATACCCAGAGAATAGCTTTGAAGGGATCAAGTTCTCGATTGATCACTTTAACCGACTCCCTCTATTCATGCATGCTGATGTTGAAGTATGGAGGAGAGGGAACAGGGATCTAGTATCTGCTTTTCATGATGCGCTGAATGACTTTCCAGTGAATCCAGTGAGGAGGGGTTTCACAAGCAATCTGAGTATCTCATATTTGTGGGAAGGTGGCTATAAATTGATTATAGATGCAAATCAGAATTACATACCTGGTAATTGGAATGAGGGAATAGAATCTGAATCAAATCATGAGATTCTCTTAACTGCTGAATATTATTTCAAGATAACATTGTAAAGAAAAATAAATATAAAACAAAAAAAGCTCACATTCCCTGTGGGCTTTTTTTGTTTTATATTTATAAAATAGATTAGAACAAAGTACTAATATCGTAGCTCAAATATATACCAGGAGTTATCCAAATATGTATCCCATCATTCCCTTCAATGCTTGCAAGATCTGAATCATAAGTCAAGTTTACTCGCACAAATGGTTTAACTACCAGGGGCATACTGGGAAGAGCATAAGAATAAGTTAATCCCGCAACTCCACCAGGTCCAAGACCATACCAGCCAGCACCAAGTTCAAGTGCAACAGGACCCCGGGCTGTTTCAAAAATTGCTGTATTAACTGTTGCTAAAACTCCAACACCTGAGGATTTGTCAACGAAATCGTAATAACTAATCTCGGCACCCAGCCCCATTTCAAAGGGACCAATGGCAAATCCAAATGGAGTCCCTACAACAACACCAAAATTTGGAATTACATCATAGTTTGCAAGACTCCCAAAACCAATGGGATAACCAGTCATTAAGCCAGCCGTATACCCAATAATTGCAGATCCACCAGCGACTTCAGTTTCCATGGTACCTTCTTCAGCCAGCATGGCTTCCAGTGCGTCTCCAGCATCTTCTTCTTCAACAACAGCTTCTTCAACGACTGTTTCTGTATCATCCATGAGCATTTCGTCCATGGCCATGGTGTCGACAGCTGCAGAATCTGCTACCATCTCAGTTGCCATTTCTTCAGCAGGTGCTTCCATAGCTTCCTGACCGAAAGCTGCGACAGCAAAAACCAGAATAAATAGTAAAGAAAAACGTTTCATGTTTCCTCCAAAGTTTTTCATTTTCTTAAGGTCAGGATGACCCAATTTTAATAATTGAACTCGAGATACCCCCATCGAGGTCATATTTTTCTCGATAACGCCTAAATAATACACTTTTCGCTACCTAAAAGCAATGTCAATCCATTGTTTTATAAGGTTATTTCAATAGACCATGACGAAGCTCAAATAACATAGACCAGGGCTGCAAAATGAAGCCGAATCGGACAGGTTGTGTTCCAATATCATCAGTAGTCCCATAAAGTTGAATCTTAAAGCATTCTCCCACATGCAAATTGAGAATGGTGAGAATTTGCCTATACTGAGTTGCTTACCACCTAACTTTAGTTAGGTGTGTCCCACACCCTAATAAATCTTTGGAGAACATGACCCTAAACCTATATTGCCGTGCCAAATTTTGACTACAAGTCATTTGATGGTAATTCGCTCTCCTTCGACAGGCTCAGGAAGACGCGAATTCGGACTTTTACTAGTTCCATGATCGAGTCTGCACTTGAAAAGAATTTATTCCCATATCATTTATGGGAAATATGACAAATGAAAAGGATTGATCCTTATGTCTGGACCTTTGCGGATGCGTGTCTTTCTGGTTGTTCTCCTGGTAGGAGCCGCTGCCTATATGTTGAGAGATACCATTAGCTATTACACAATGGATGAGACCCAAAAAGAAGCCCTCATTGAGAGTGGTGAGATGGACGATATCCGTAAGAATATTATTCATCAGGGATTGGATCTCCAGGGCGGTATGCATGTTGTCCTTGAAGTTGATTTAGAAGAATTGATTAAAACCCGCGTCGAAGATGGCGATGCTGGGATCGATGCACTCATTTCCAGGAGTCTCGAAGAAGCTCAAAATAATGAGACAGAGTTTTTTCCCACCTTTACCAAGAACGTGAATGCAACGAATATTCGTCTCGCGCGTTATTTTCCAGTTTACGAAAAAGGACCAAATTCTGATGTCTTGGATGCCCTGGAAGCAGATGCCAAAGATGCTGTGGATCGCGCAGAAGAGATTATCCGTAATCGCGTTGATCAGTTTGGTGTATCAGAGCCAACTATCCAGCGTAAGGGTGCCTGGAGAATTGTGGTTGAGCTCGCTGGTATAACCAATCAGGCTCAAGCGCGTGAATTGATACAAGCCACAGCCCTTTTAGAATTTGTCCTGGTTCAGGAAGATCCTCAATTGCTGGATGAAGTGATCCGCAATATTGACAAAGCCTGGGCTGCAGATATGGGCGAGGATACTACTAGCATCGAGGAAGTGGCTGCTGATACGACTATTGATGAAAGCGCTCCCAGTCTGGCTGATGTCCTTTCTGGTGAAGAAGGTGATTCTCTTAGCATCACAGGTACTGGTGATGTAGGTCGTCCTTTCTCATCCCTGATTAATGTAGGCAGCAACACCATCTGGGTACCTGAAGAAAATGTACGCTCCATCAAACGAAAACTTGAAAAGCCAAGCATTGCAGCTACTGTATCTTCAGATAGCAAATTGGCCTGGGGTGTATCACCACGTGACATCACTGGTGATGGCCGTATGCACAGAGCTCTCTACCTAATGAAGGGGACAGCTGAATTAACCGGTGATGTAGTAACCGATGCTCGTGAATCCCTGGGTGGGTTCTCAGGTGCTGAATTTGTAGTACACCTCTCTATGAATGATG
>Ga0233437_1001774_pt1 | contig 36763 bp, 25 predicted proteins | sample SI_122_August201_FD_182714 | JGI IMG/M metagenome (GOLD analysis project Ga0233437, IMG submission 182714) | Seawater microbial communities from Saanich Inlet, British Columbia, Canada - SI_122_August2016_200_MG | ecosystem: Environmental > Aquatic > Marine > Inlet | place: Canada: British... | reverse complement strand
GCACTTGGATTTAAACACCGTCCTTTTACCAGAAAAATAAAAGTAGTGCCCCAATTGTAAAAATGAAAATCGTTTTTCACTGAGATTGAGATAGTAACGAATGTAAATTTACAAGTTGGGTTAAGTATTTATTTTCCATCATTTTATAAATTCACCTACCAGGTGATATCCTATCCCTGCCACTTATCTGAAATTCCCTGCCACTTATTCAGGCACACTTGATTTATGATCGTCATGGTAGTATTTTTGTATCAAAATTAATAATGTCTAAAAATAATAAATAATGAAAAAGTTTTACACAATTGTGCTAATAATCATAGCTTTTATTATTTCACAACAGGTTTATCCACAAAAAGAAAATTCAAAAGGCCGTATAAGCGGTGAACAACAAATCGTACTTTCGCAAGGATTTAGTTTTATTTCCTCTCGGATCGTTGCTGAAAATCCCGATATGCAAGACATTTTACAGAATAATCTAACTAATCTTGGTTTTGTTAGAAATACCGGCGGATTAATGTTTAGGAAAATCGGCCCAATATGGGTAAACGGTATTGGCGACTGGGTAAATACCGAAGGATTTATATTCAAAATGAATAATGCTGATGAATTAACAATAATTGGAGATGTTATTGATCCGCAAACACCAATTGAACTTTCAACAGGTTATCAGATAATAGGATATTTACCTGATCAGCCATTAAACACCGGAGAAGTTTTTCAGGATGTTTTAGAAAATCTTGGATTTGTTCGCAATACTGCCGGGCTGATGTTAAGAAAAATTGGCCCTACTTGGATAAATGGTATAGGAGATATGCAGCCCGGTGAAGGGTATCTTGTTAAAATGTTTGCCGATGATGTTTTAATTTATCCGGGTCCCTCAGCGTTTACTTGTGGTGATTTCATTACCGATCCTCGTGATGGACAAACTTACAACTCCATACAAATTGGAAATCAATGCTGGATGACTGAAAACCTGAATATAGGAACACTGATAAGCGGTAGCGAGGATATGAGCGATGATAGTATCATTGAGAAATATTGTCATGATAATAATACTGTCAATTGCGATGAATACGGTGGCTTATATCAATGGAACGAAATGATGCAATATTCAACTACACAGGGTATTCAAGGCATTTGCCCTACCGGTTGGAATATTCCTACTGATAATGAGTGGACAATATTGACCGATTATCTTGGAGGAGAAGGAGTTGCCGGTGGAAAAATGAAGGAAGCAGGCACAACACATTGGAGTTCACCTAATTCTGGTGCTACTAATGAAAGCGGTTTTACAGCTCTTCCGGGAGGCCATCGTCATCAGTATGGCAGTTTTTTCTATCTTACAACATTTTGCTATTTCTGGTCGTCAAGTGAATACAGTTCAAATGGGGCAAGGTACCGGGGACTCAGTTTTAGCTACGGTCAAGTAAACAATGGGAGCTTCCATAAGGACTACGGTTTTAGTGTTCGTTGCCTAAAGGATGATTTTACACCAATAAACCGGCCCCCTGAGCCACCGGCTTCTCCTGATCCTGAGAATGGAGAAGGAAACCAACCAATAGAGGTTGATCTTTCATGGACATGCACAGACCCGGATGGAGACCCTCTGACTTATGATATTTATTTTGGAACCGAAGCCATTCCACCACAAGTAGTAACAGGACAAACAGAAACAATACATGATCCTGGAGTTCTGGAAATCAGCACAGTATATTTCTGGAAAATTGTTGCACATGATGATCATGGAAACATGACTGAAGGTCCGGTTTGGAATTTTTTTACGATATCGCAATCATGTCCGGGAATTCCTACCGTAACTTATGAAGGCCAAGTTTATAATACGGTATTAATTGGTAACCAATGTTGGTTAAAAGAAAATCTTAATATTGGAACAATGATAGACTATGTTGAGGAACCTTCAGATAATGGTATAATTGAGAAATATTGTTATGATAATAATGCTGAAAATTGTGAGATTTACGGTGGATTATACTTTTGGAGCGAAGCAATGCAATACATCATGATACCTGGTGCTCAAGGTATTTGTCCTTCCGGATGGCATATTCCTACTGATGATGAGTGGAAAATTCTCGAAGGTACGGTTGATAGTCAATATCATGTAGGAGATACAATTTGGAACAATAAAGGACATCGTGGTTATGATGCGGGATTAAATCTTAAATCGGTATTTGGTTGGAATAATAACGGAAACGGAACTGATGGATACGGCTTTTCAGCACTTCCAGGTGGTTGCCGTACATACAATCCGGGTTTCGGTGGATTATCAGAGCGATCTTATTTTTGGCCTTCCGGTGATGGAAGCCGCCCAAATGCTTGGGGACGAAGTCTCTTTTATAACTATAATGATGTTTACCGTTCCGATTGGGTAACAGATCATGGTTTTTCGGTTCGATGTCTTAAGAATGACAATTATTAAATACTATTTCCGTAAAATGTTAGAATATTTACTTTCAAACCTGACAGGTTACAAAAATCTGTCAGGCTTTTTTTTATTTGGTGATTATCCGGCAATTTTATTATTCATACTTCAAAGCATCAACCGGATTTGAATTTACAACTTTTGAAGTTTGGATATAAATTATTACTATTGAAATTAATATTGAAATTATCAGAGACCAAACAAAGGGAAACAAAGAAATATTAATTGAGTAGGCAAAGTTTTCCAACCATCGTGTCATTCCAAACCAAACAATAGGCCAGGCGATTAAATTTGCGATAAAAACAAGGATTATATAATTTTTTGATAAAAGCCTAAATATTAATCCTTGCGAAGCTCCAAGTACTTTCCTGATACCAATTTCTTTTGTTCTTTGTTCGGCCATAAAAGCTGATAAACCCAATAATCCGAGGCAAGCAATAAATATTGCAAGAAAAGTAAAACTAATGAAAATGGTTCCAAAACGGGTTTCAGCTAAATAAATATTTTCAAATCTTTTATCTAAAAATGAATAAGATAATGTTTGATCAGGCAAAACCGTATTCCAGATTTCTTTTATTGCCTCAAGAGTTTGAGAAAGATTTTGCGAGTTTACTTTTATTGTCATCACATAAATTTCATCTTTGGGTATCAGGGAAATAACCAAAGGAGCAATTTCTATATGTAAAGATGTGAAATGAAAATCTTTTACAACTCCAACAACCTTATGTATTGTGTCTCTTCTGATTGTCTTTCCTACAGCTTCATTCCACCCGATTTTTTTTGCAGCGGTTTCATTTATTAAAAAAGCATTCTTGTCGGTTTTAAACTTATCTGAAAAATTTCGGCCATCAACAATTTCCATTTTATATGTATCAATATAATCCTTATCCACTTCCAACAAATGAAGCATCATTGGTTTATCCCATCCTTCTGGAAAATATCCGTTTTGTGTCAAACCTTCCACCGGTAAAGCAGATGATCCGCTAACATTTTCTACACCATTTAAATTCAAAAACTCATTTTTCAGCACTTCAAATGCTCCCTGCTGAGTTTTGTTATCTAAGGATAGAACCAATAAACCGGCTTTTTTGTACCCGAAATTTTTATTATTAAGAAAATCAATTTGTTGATAAATAATTATAGTACTTACAATTAATGCCACCGAAATTATAAATTGCAAAATAACAAGTGCATTTCTCAAATTAACCTTTCTATTACTTTTCTCAACATTTCCTTTTAACACTTTTACAGGTTTAAAAGCCGACATAAAAAAAGCCGGATAGCTGCCTGCAATAATTCCAACAAAAATGACTGCGAAAGGCAAACCAGCTAACAGAAGCCGGTTTGAACTATTGTAAAGGCTTAAATTTAAGCCTGTAAATTGATTAAAATACGGTTGAAAGATTTCAATAAAAATAAGTGCGAAAACCATTGCAATAAAACATAGTAAAACCGATTCGCCAAGAAATTGTCCGATGATCTTTGATTTGTAAGAACCAAGCACTTTTCTTATCCCGATTTCTTTAGCACGCTTAAGCGACCTTGCCGTTGAAAGATTCATGAAATTTATACAGGCAATTATCAAAATAAAAAAAGCGATAGCTGAAAAAATGTAAATATTTGAAAGATTTCCGCCGGCTTTGAGTTCATAAGGCGTATTTGAATGTAAATGAATGTCTTTTATGTTTCGAATATGCAGATCGGTGATTGAGCCGAATTGCCTTCCTTTTTTGTTTACATGTTCTTCCATCAGTTCGGGAAACTTTTTTGCTAATGAAACAGGATCGGCGAATTTATTCAATAAAATATATGAATAAAAACTAAAATTTCCATCCCAGCCTTTAAATGATTTTGGGTTGGAAAGAATATTTTCCATTGGCAAAAGAGCATCAAATTTTAAATGCGAATTATCGGGAAAGTCTTCAACTACAGCTGTGATCATCAGATTTTGAGAATTGTTTAAGCGAATTGCTTTCCCGATTGGGTCTTCTTTTTCAAACAATTTTTCGGCAAGAGTTTTAGTAAGAACAAGCGAGTTACTTGCCTCAAGAGCTGTTTCTATATTCCCGGAAACAAGTTTTATGGAAAATATTTTCAGAAATGAAGTATCGGCATAAAGAAAACTAACCCTCTGAATTTCTTTATTATTGTTTGAAAATGTTCCGTCTTGCATTGAACTAATTCTTGCCATATTTATTACTTCCGGAAAATCTTTAACAAGTGCCGGCCCGTAAGGCAAGCTGGTGATAGGAAAATCCGAAACATTTCCGTTCATCTCCTCATGCAGCCAAAGTCTAAAGATCGAGTCTGAATTTTCGATAAATTTATCGTAGCTGAGTTCATGTTTTACATATAAAAAAAGCATTAAACAACAACACAAACCTATTGATAAGCCTAATACATTGATTGCAGTAAAAACTTTATTTCTCAGAATGTTTCTAATTGCAATTTTAAAATAGTTTTTAATCATGATTATTCATATTTTAATGATTCAACAGGATTTGCATTGGCCGCCTTAATGGATAAAAATCCTGTAGTGAGCACTATAATAAAAATAGAGACTAAAGAAGCTGATAAAAATATCCAGAAGTTCAATTTTATTCCATAGGCAAAATTTGAGAGCCATTTATCCATATAATAATAGGCAATAGGATATGCAAGTATATTGGCAATTAGAATCCATTTTGAAAAATATCCTGATAACAAATAAATTATATTCTTCACAGAAGCGCCAAAGACTTTACGAATCCCAATTTCCTTTGTACGTTGTTCTATGATAAACGAAACTAATCCATATAACCCCAAACTTGCAATAAAAGCAGCCATGATAGTAAAGAAATTAAATAGTTTGGATAAACGGCGTTCTTCATGATATGAACGGTCAATAGTATCTTCAATTAAATTATAGACAAAAGGATATTTTGGTGATAACGATTTAAATTGATTTTCAATAAAAGAAATGCTTTCTTCAACTTTATCAGGATGTAATTTTATAGATAGGAATTTACTTTTTTTAGTATCAAAAACTAAAATTGCAGGTTGAATAGGTTGATGTAAGGAAGCAAAATGAAAATTCTCAATTTCTCCGATTATTCTATATTTAGAAATTTCCTGCCAATCCTTCTCAATGTTTGAATTAACAGGGTTTTCCACCTCTATTTTTTTCACAGCTTCCTGATTTATTAAACACACAGTTCCTTCTTCCATTTCCTGAGTAAAATTTTCGCCTTTCAAAATCGGAATGTTATAAAAATCAAGGAAATTGTGATCAACATAGGTAAAATATGCTATTTGTGAGGTCTTTTCATCCAAACCTGAGTATTTATAGCTGGATTGACTGGTGATACTTGAGGGTAAATAATTTGAACTGCTTACATCTAATATTCCTGAATTCTGCAATAATGAAGTTTTCAGGTATGATAAATTTTTAATCAAATCGGAATCTCTTAATCGAATCGTTATAATGTTTTCTGTTTCAAAGCCAAGCTGTTTATTTCGGATGTAAGTTAGCTGACTAATTACTACAATAGTACAAATAATTAATGATACGGAAATTGCAAATTGCATTAGAATAAGAATATTTCTGAAGTTGCTTGTTTTTTTTGATCCTTGAACTATACCTTTTATTACTTTAATTGGGGTAAAACGGGACAGATAAATAGCCGGATAACTACCGGCTAATAGTGAAATTGCCAAAGTAACTATTATAATGAGTATAAATATTACATTTCCTGAATTATATAAACTCAACTTTCGATCAACAAATTCGTTAAAATATGGAATAAAAATCTCAATTAGTATTAAAGCCATGATTAATGAGATGAAAGTTATAAATACTGATTCGCCGAGATATTGTTTGATTAGTTGATTCCGGGAGGCTCCCATGACTTTTCTTAATCCTACTTCTTTTGCTCTTTTAAATGATCTGGCAGTAGATAAATTCACATAATTAAAGCTTGCAATTAGCAAAATCAAAATAGCAATAATTCCAAAAATAGCAATGTATTTAATATCACCATTGGAACTAATTTCAAAGTTAATATGTCCTTCTAAATGTATGTCAGATATTTTTTGCAGAAGGTATCTGTCTTGAGTGCTGTCATCTAAATATTGTTTAATAAAAGGAATAAGCTTTTGTTCCATTTGCTCCTCTGAGATATTTTCATTTAATTGAATGTATGCCGGATATGAATTCATTGACCAACTGTTCAGCATTTTCGCATCCCTATACAATTTTATATTATCAAAATGGATTAATATATCAAAATTAAAATGTGTGTTAGACGGAAGCTCGTTAAAAACTGCTGTAACCCTAAAACTTGTTTTATCATCCATATTGATTTGCTGACCAATTGGATTCTCTCCAAAGAAATACTTATCAGAAATTCGTTTGGAAATAACAATTGAGTTAGGCTCAGCAAGCGCATTTTCTTTATCTCCGAGAAAAACATCAACAGAAAACATTTTTAAAAAATCGGGGTCAACAGCATAAAAATATTCTTGTTCAAAATGTTTATCATCGACACTCATTATTCCTCCATTCATCCATATTCTGCTTGCATACTGGATCTCAGGAAAATATTGTTTTGCAGTTGGAACAAATAGAGCCGGAGTAACATTAAAATAGACAGAATTCATATATCTGTTACTGGGTTGATAAGCATAAACCCGGTAAGTATTTTGAGCATCGGGATGAAATTTATCATAGCTTAATTCATGGTAAATAAACAACAAAATAAGAATTACTGATGCTAAACCAATTGCTAATCCAAGGATATTTATAAGCGAATGAATTTTATTTCTTATTATATTCCTAACAGCTATAATGAAATAATTTTTTATCATTGATTATTCATATTTTAATGATTCAACAGGATTGATTCTTATTGCCTTAATAGTTTGAAAACTTATCGTAAACAAAGCAAGAATTATTGAAATCACGAATGCAATTATTAAAACATACCATGGAAAATTAATCCTAAATGCAAATTGATTTAGCCAATTTTCAATAAAATACCATGAAACCGGCCATGCTATTAAATTTGAAATTATTATTAATTTTATGTATTCATTTGAAATTTGAGAAATTAAATTTTTATAGCTTGCTCCCAATACTTTTCTGATTCCAATTTCAGGTGTTTTCTGAACAACAACATAAGAGATCAATCCAAACAATCCGAGACAGGCAAGAATAATTGCAATTATAGAGAAAAATCTGATTATTTGCGACATTTGCTTATCTTTATTATATAAACTCTCAAGATAATCATCCAAAATTTCATAATCAAAATATTGCTCCGGGAATAAATCATTCCAAACACTTTCGATGTGCTCAATTGCCTGAGGCATATTTTTTGGATTTACTTTTGCATATCCCATGCCAAAAAACCTTGGATAATAAAAGAAAACCACGGGTTCCATTGTCTCATGAAATGATTCCGAATGAAAGTCCTCAATCACTCCAACAATTCGTCCATAATTTATTCTAACTCCAACTGCATCCAGATTTGTCTCAAACCCAAGCATTTTACAAAGTGTTTCGTTAACAACAATTTTTCGAAGTGAGTCGGCAGTTCGTCTCAAAATATCCCATTCACCCGCTACCATCTTCATTTTAAATGTTTTCAAATAATCTTCATCACAAGTTTTTACTTCGCAATCTATTGAATTTTCTCTCCCCATTTCTATTGTATAAAGCCCTGAAGTAAATCGTTCATCATCTCCGGCCATTGGGCTTGATATTCCTTGAGTGAAACTAAAAATGTTAGAATTCTCAAGAAGTTTACTTTTTAGCACGTCAGCTTTCTCCTGATCAGGAACTGAAAATTTGATTATTGAATCACTTTCAAAACCAAGATCCTTGTTTTGAATAAAATTCATTTGAAGACTAATAATTATTGTTCCTATTATTAAAACCTGACTAACTACAAATTGGATAACAATCAAGGAGTTTCGCAAATATTTTACCGATCTTTTGTGTGAACTTATTTTATTTTTTATAGCGTCCAAAGGTTTATAGGAAGATAAAACAAATGCCGGATATAAACCGGTGGACAAGCCCGTTATAAAAAGTAAAATCAAAACAAATAAAACTATACCAGAATTTGAATAAAGATTGAACTGAATATTATTCCCAAGATAGCGGTTTAAAAGCGGCAGACTTATCTCAGCAAGAACAACAGCAATAATTACTGCGACAGTGGTAATTAAATATGCTTCTATCAAAAATCTTCTGATAAGAAGTGAGCGGTAAGCACCAATAACTTTTCTTATGCCAACTTCTTTTGATTTTTTAATTGATTGGGCAATAGACAGATTTATAAAATTAATGTTTGCAATTACTAAAATAAAAAGACCAATTAGAGCGAAAACCCAAATTATTTTTCTGCTGCTTGTATAAACAACACCATTGTATTGAATATCGTAATGAATATCAGATAAAGATTGTAAATGATATGAATATACATCATTTTCGTTGGCTTCTAAATGAGTCCTGACTTTTTCTGTAATTTGATTTTCAAGATTGGATAGATTATAGGAATCGTTTAGTAGCAAATAAACGCAAAAATCGGATAAAATAACAGACCATCTATCATAATTAAACCCAATAAATTCTTCATTTAGAGCATCAATATTGATAATTATTGAAAATGGTAAATGAGTATTTTGAGGTGCATCTTCAACAATACCGCTGACTTTTAAATTTATTCCATTTTCGAGTGAAATTATTTTACCTATTGGTGAGGAATCTTTAAAATATTTCTCGCAAAGGCTTTTTGTTAAAACCACAGAATGTTTATCATTTAATGCACTTTCTTTCTTTCCTTCAATCCAATTAAAATCAAATATCTTAAAAATATCAGGTTCGGCAAATAATAAATTATCTTCCAAATATGACTCATTCTCAACTCTTACAATTCTCTCTTCGCTTAGGTGTGTTCTCGCAATAGTTTCTATATCAGGGAACGATAACCTTAAAAACTCACCCAAAGGATATTCTGTTTCGTCATTATATTCTTCTCCGCTATTACTTAGATTATGTCTTACTACCCTGTAAATATTATTTTTATTTGAATGATAATTGTCGAAACTCAATTCAAAAGAGATATAAACAAAAATGAGGATACAACTTGCAAGGCCGACTGATAATCCAAAAATATTTATTAAAGAAGATGTCTTGTTTTTTATAAAAAATCTGTAAGAAGATATAAAAAGATTTCTAAGCATAATAATAATATTTGTTCTTCTGTTTTTCCAATAAATGTACCATGTTTATTACATCTCTGATAATCTGTATTTTATTATTAAGATAGCGTAAAGAAAAAATCACATATTGTTTCACATCGGAACAATAATATTGTACCATAACGGAACATTTGTTTATATTTGTAAAATTCTTAAAACGAAATGAATCAAAAAAAGAAAGACAAAATTTTAATTATTGATGATGATAAAGATATTCTTCTAACATCTAAAGTAGTTCTTAAACATCAGTTTGATTTTATTCGTACCGAAAGTGATCCTTTCAAACTTCAACAAATATTGAGGGAAGATGATTTCGATGTAATACTTTTGGATATGAATTTTTCGACGGGTGCAACAAGCGGGAAAGAAGGGATTCATTGGCTAAAAGAAATCTTAAAGATCAATCCTCACACTAATGTAATTATGATCACTGCCTATGCTGATTTGAATCTTGCCGTTGAAGCGATGAAAATCGGGGCGATAGATTTTGTTATAAAACCCTGGGATAATGAAAAATTAATTGCAACTCTTAGCTCGGCATTACGGCTGAGCAAATCGAAAAAAGAGATCAGGGAATTGAAATCAAAACAAAAAACCCTGAAAGAGGAAATTGATAAATCTTATTCCGAAATGATTGGTGATTCGACGGCATTGAAATCGGTACTTTCAACAATAGAAAAAATCTCACGAACAAATGCCAATGTTCTTATTCTTGGTGAAAACGGGACGGGTAAAGAATTAATAGCAAGGGCAATTCATAAAAACTCTTTACGCGCGGATCAAATTTTTGTTAATGTTGATCTTGGTGCTATTTCCGAAAGTCTATTCGAATCGGAACTTTTTGGGCATAAAAAAGGATCATTTACGGATGCCTCAAGTGACAGAGCCGGAAGATTTAAGATAGCCTCAGGTGGCACTATTTTCTTGGATGAAATCGGAAACATCAGTTATCCTTTACAAGCAAAATTGCTTTCGGTTCTCGAAAACAGAAAGATAAACAGATTGGGCGATAATAAAGAAATCCCGATTGATATTAGATTGATTTCGGCGACAAATATGCCTTTATATAAAATGATCGAGGAAAATTCTTTTCGACAGGATTTACTTTACCGCATAAATACCGTTGAAATTACACTGCCACCTCTGCGGGAGCGAAAGGAGGATATTCCACTTTTGGTTGAATTTTTTACTAAAAAATACTCTGAAAAATATCAAAAAAAAGGAATTAAAATTGCTAAGGATGCAATTCGGAAGTTATTAAGATATCAGTGGCCCGGAAATATCAGGGAGCTTAAACACTTGATTGAGCGAGCAGTTATAATGTGTGAAGATAATAAAATTTGCAGCGATGATTTTCTTTTAAATAGCGATAAAAACGAAAGCTCAATCAAATCAAACCTGAACATTGAAGAACTTGAAAAAAACGCCATAAAAACAGCTTTAAAAAAACATAATGGAAATTTGAGTAAAGCTTCAAAAGAACTTGGCCTGGGAAGAACTACACTTTATCGTAAAATGAGCAAATATGATCTTTAAAAATTTCAGGATTAGGGTAATTCTACGAATATTATTATTGGCATTTTTAATGTTTGCCTTTCTTTTTGCAATTCGACAGGACAAATGGTATGTAACAAGTAGTGTGTTAATAATTTTAGTAATTGTTTTTCTGATCGAACTATTGTATTTTGTTGAAACTACAAGCAGAGAACTCGGAAAATTTTTACTTTCAATAAAATATAAGGATTTTACAAACAGATGGTCGAATCCGAAAAACTCAAAAGCTTCTTTTTACGAACTCAGGCAGGCATTTAATGAAATTATCCTGGAATTTCAAAATGTCAGAATCCAAAAAGAACTACAATACCAATATTTGCAAATGGTTTTTGAACATACCAAAACGGCAATTTTATGCTACGAACCCGATGGGAATATTCATTTGATCAATGCTGCAAGCAAACGATTACTCGAACTTAAGAAAATAAATAACCTCTCAGATATTGAATCTGTTAACACTGATCTTTATAATTCTATTCTTAAAATTATGCCTGATTCGGAGGAATTGATAAAGATAGGGATTAATAAAAATCTGCTTCAATTAAGCCTGCAATGTTCGGTGTTTAAACTTCAGGATAAAGTTTATAAAATGGTTTCGTTGCATGATATTAAAAATGCACTTGATGAACAGGAGTTGGATTCGTGGAAAAAACTTATCCGGGTTTTGAACCATGAAATTATGAATTCGGTTACACCGATTTCCTCATTAAGCACGGCTTTAAATAAAATGTTGGTAAATGAAAAAGGTGAAAAAATTGATTTTAAGGAATTAAATTTCGATGATGAAAACGATTTGTTCGAAAGCCTGAAAACCATTGAAAACAGAAGTAAAGGATTATTGAACTTTGTAACAACTTACAAACAACTTACACGATTACCCGAGCCTAAATTCACAAAAGTTAAAATCAAAGGACTTCTTAAACATATAGCAACTTTAATGAAACCGGAGTTTGAAAAACAAAATATCACTCTAAATGTTGGCAACATAAGCAACACATTAACAGTTAATATCGACCATGAAATGATAGAACAGGTTTTTATTAATTTGATATTGAATTCTATTGATGCTTTGAAAAAAACAAAATCAAAGATCATTAATATTGAATTATTTACAAAAAACCAAACAAAAATAATTGAATTCTCAGATAATGGAAGCGGAATTGAAAAAGAAGTTCTGGAAAACATTTTTGTTCCGTTTTTCACCACAAAGAAAAACGGATCGGGAATTGGTTTGAGCCTTTCAAGGCAAATTATGAGGCTTCATAAAGGAAGTATTTCGGTAGTTTCAAAAGTAGGAGAGGGAACGACTTTTATTTTGAAATTTTAGATTTGAGAATTTCAGAACTCCTGACTTATTGAAATCATTTCTGAGCATAAATAATTATATTTAAAAACCGTTAAAACGGTTAATGATTACATGTTTCATTAGCAGCCCACGACTTAAGTAATGGGTTGCTACGGCAGTAAAAAGAGACTAAGCCCCGAATAAGATCGATAAAATCCATCTTATTCGGGGCTTAGTCCCTGTATATTTTACCGTCCAAATAATAATTTGCCTTTGCTATCTCAAATTGTTTACTTTTGCCGCAATTATTCTTAAAAACAAAATAAAGTGGCGACAATAAACAAATCATCGTCATACATATTTTCAATTTTCAATAAAAACAGACTATAAAAAATTTACTAAATGGATACATTTAATGAAACAGGGCTTAATCAGGAAATACTAACTGCAGTAAACGATTTAGGTTTTGTAACCCCAACTCCTATTCAACAAAAAGTAATTCCTCACCTAATGACTCCCCATGATGACCTGATTGCCTGTGCTCAAACGGGAACAGGAAAAACTGCTGCTTTTGGTTTACCTTTGCTTCATCACACCGACACTCAATCAACTAAAGTACAAACTATTATACTTTGTCCAACCAGAGAATTATGTTTGCAAATAGCTAAAGACATCGAAAGTTACTCAAAACACATTAAAGGTTTAAGGGTTATACCTGTTTATGGCGGATCAAGTATTGATACTCAGATTAATGCACTTAATAAGGGTGGACAGTTTGTTGTTGGAACACCCGGTCGTACCTTAGATTTAATTAAACGCAAAAGACTCCGTCTGGCAAATGTCCGGTGGCTTGTTTTGGATGAAGCAGATGAAATGCTTTCAATGGGTTTTAAAGACGACTTAGACGCTATTTTATCAACAATACCTGACAATAAACAAACCTTATTGTTTTCAGCTACAATGCCTAATGATATTGTTAGAATGGCAAAAAAATATATGAAAAGCCCAGTTGAAATATCGGTTGGCGGTAAAAATATTAGTACTGAAAATGTAAGCCATGCTTTTTATGTTGCTCAGGCAAAAGACAGATATATTGCATTAAAACGTATTGTTGATATGCATCCTAATATTTATGCGATAATTTTTTGTCGAACCCGAAGAGAAACTAAGGAGGTAGCAGATAAACTTTCAAATGACGGTTATAATTCCGATGCTTTACATGGCGATTTATCGCAAGCTCAACGCGATCATGTCATGAGTCGTTTCAGAAGTAAACAGTTGCAGCTTTTGGTGGCAACCGATGTTGCGGCCAGAGGACTTGATGTTCCTGACTTAAGCCACGTAATTAATTATAATTTACCTGATGAAACCGATATTTATACTCATAGAAGTGGAAGAACAGGAAGAGCGGAAAAAAAGGGTACTTCACTTTCAATTGTTCATACAAGGGAAATGAATAAAATTTCGATGATTGAGAGGAAAATCGGAAAAAAAATGGAAAGAAAAATGATTCCTCTCGGTAAAGATATTTGTAAAAAGCAACTCTTTAAATTAATTGATAAGGTTGAGAAAGTTGAAGTTAACGAATCTCAGATTGAGGCTTTTTTACCATCAATTTATAGTAAACTTGAATGGTTAAGTCGTGAAGACCTTGTTAAACATTTTGTTTCGGTTGAATTTAATCGTTTTTTGGCATATTATAAAGATGCACCGGATATTAATGTAAATGTAAGAAAATCAGATAGCAAAAAACCAATGAAGGAAAAAAGATCAAGAAGAGATGATGTTTCTTTCGCAAGGTTTTTTATAAATATCGGGTCTAAAAATAAATTAGCACCAAAAGACTTACTAATTCTTATAAATCAACAGATCAATGAAAGAAATGCTGAAATTGGGAAAATCGAAATTCTAAAATCATTTTCATTTTTTGAGACAGATGAAACTTACAAGGAATTGATTTTGAAATCATTTAAGAATGCCCGATATAAAGGTGTGAAATTGCTTGTTGAAGAATCAAATAAAAAGAAATCAGGCAGAGGAAGGGAAGAGAATAAAGGAAGAGAAAGGAAATATAATAAAGGAAGAGAAGATAATAGAGGAAGAGAAGATAAAAAAGAAAAAAGGTTTAAAAGGTCAAGAATTAAGAAGTGAAAGGTCTTGAAATAGATATTGGAAATTTGGCATTCTCCTGAATTTCTAATTTTCAAACTTGTCCGTCCATACGGATTCCTTTCAGTCATATGAAGCGAAGCAAGCGACACGAAGTTAGCCCGTATGGGTCCGTATGGATGGATTTCATTAAATAATAACTCCCTTGTATATCAAAATTTACCTGCCATGTTTGTTTTATTCCACCTCTTCAACATTCCATTCTCCATCACTCCAATATTCCATTATTTAATCATTCTTTCATTCTATCATTAATTTATTACTTTTGTCCACTTAAAATAAAAATTATATGATAAAAGGGGAAATTTCTCAAATTATTGGAGCGGTCATAGATGTTTCTTTCGATCAAGCCGAAAAGCTTCCTAATATTTATGATGCTTTGGAAGTTAAAAAAGATGATGGTCAAATTATTGTACTCGAATGTCAGCAAGATATTGGCGAAAACACAGTACGGACAATTGCTATGGATTCCACCGATGGATTGCGTCGTGGAATGGAAGTGATTTCAACCGGGTCACCAATTTCGATGCCTGTTGGAGATGATATTAAAGGACGCTTGTTTAATGTTATCGGAAAACCAATTGACGGTTTAGGTGATGTTTCTGAAAAAAAAGTATATCCAATTCATCGCGATCCCCCAAAATTTGAAAATCTTACGACAACCCAGGAAGTTCTTTACACAGGAATTAAAGTGATTGATTTGATTGAACCCTATTCCAAAGGTGGGAAAATCGGTCTTTTTGGAGGAGCCGGAGTTGGTAAAACAGTAATTATTATGGAGTTAATCAATAATATTGCTAAAAGTTACTCCGGAATGTCGGTCTTTGCAGGCGTTGGAGAAAGAACACGTGAAGGAAATGATTTACTTAGAGAAATGATAGAATCAAAAGTTATTAAATACGGCGATGATTTTATAAAAAACATGGAAGAAGGAGGATGGGATATTTCAAAAGTTAATCGTAAAGAATTAGAAAAATCACAAGCGACCTTAGTTTTCGGACAAATGAACGAGCCACCGGGAGCTCGTGCAAGAGTAGCTCTTTCGGGTTTAACCTTAGCCGAATATTTCCGCGATGGTGATGAAAAAACCGGAGGTAGTGATATTTTATTTTTTATGGATAATATTTTCCGTTTCACTCAGGCTGGCTCCGAGGTATCAGCATTATTGGGACGAATGCCATCTGCTGTTGGTTATCAACCCACTCTGGCAACCGAAATGGGAATAATGCAGGAAAGAATTACTTCCACAAAACGAGGATCAATAACCTCGGTTCAAGCTGTTTATGTTCCTGCTGATGACTTGACGGACCCGGCACCTGCCACAACTTTTGCCCATCTGGATGCGACAACTGTTTTAAGCAGAAAAATCTCTGAGCTTGGAATTTATCCGGCAGTTGACCCCCTTGATTCGACTTCAAGAATATTATCACCCGAAGTTGTTGGTGATGAGCATTATAATACTGCCCAAAGAGTTAAAGAAATTCTTCAACGTTATAAAGAGCTTCAGGATATTATTGCAATTCTTGGTATGGATGAACTTTCTGAAGAGGATAAATTAGTTGTTCACCGGGCAAGAAGAGTGCAGCGTTTTTTGTCGCAGCCTTTCCATGTTGCCGAGCAATTTACAGGATTAAAAGGAGTTATTGTTCCGATTGAAGACACTATCAAAGGTTTTAAAATGATCCTCGACGGCGAAGTTGATGAATATCCAGAAACAGCTTTTAACCTTGTCGGTACAATTGAAGAAGCTATTGAGAACGGTAAAAAAATACTTGCTGACAGTAAAAAATCAGCCTAAATAGAAATCAAGATGAACATCGAAATTACAACTCCGGATAAAACAATTTTTGAAGGTGAAGTTAATTTAGTTCAACTTCCCGGAATTGACGGGTCGTTTGAATTGTTAGATAATCACGCTCCATTGATTTCGGCTTTAAAAAAAGGAAAAATCAAAATTAAGGATAAAAAAAGGAATATCCGGTTTTTTGAAATCAATGGCGGAATTATTGAAGTATTAAAAAATAAAGTTCTCGTTTTGGCCGAATAAACCTTTTTGATTTTTGATTGATTATTTGGGTTTAGCTTTTCTTTTGGTGGTATTGATTTAATGTGTGAATGTGAGAATGCATGAATGATTAAATGCCAAGCTAACTCTCAACTCATGCTCATTTCCTACAGTTTGTCGTACAAGTACAACGAGTACAAATTAATATAACCAGCTTACGCTCGTTTGCAACGAGTGCAAATTAACATGTCGTTTATAACGACAAAACCAAATTCAAATAATTTTAGTATTTTTGGCTTTATGTACTGTAAAGATAAAATTAATGATCAAGAAAAAACCTGTTTTATGAATCTGAAAATTGAAAATGTGATAAGCGTTACAAACGTGTAATTATTTCGCACTCGTTGCACTTGTCCGACAAACTGGCGGAAACGAGCATTATCTCAAAAGTGTGATTAATTCTTGCATTTAATCATTCACTCATTCTATCATTACAAAAAACTACCATTTATTAAAATGAATTCTCTCAGGAATTACTCTTTCCGGTTTTTGTTTTTCTTCAGCCGGATAACCGATTGAAATAAGTGACACAGGAATAATATTTTGAGGTAGTTGAAGCACTTCGGAAATGTCTTTGATCCTTTGTTTGCGAGGATGAACGCCAAGCCAAACTGCCCCCAAACCCAAAGCATGTGCCGCTAATAAAATATTCTGAGTAGCAGCGGAACAATCCTGTACAATATAATCTTCCATTTCTTCAATCTCTATATCTCCGCAAACAAGAATTGCAAGTTTTGCAGTTTTTAGCATGTTTCCATACGGATGAGCTACAGATAAACGAAGTAAAGTTACAGGTTTATTTATTACAACAAAATGCCAAGGTTGCAAATTTTTCGCGGAAGGGGCATACATTGCAGTTTCAACAAGTTTTTTACTTATTTCATCCGTAATTTCAATATCAGCATATTTTCTGATACTCCGGCGTGTAAAAATTGCATCTAATGCGTTCATGTAGTAAAAATTTTGTAGTTGTTACGTTATTAGCTGATTGCATATAAAAAACTAAGACAAAGAAATTGTATCCCGAAAGTTTTCGGGAAGAAATTTTGCTTTATTCTGAATTTCTTCTCGTGTACTCAGGACAAGTTCCTAATTTAATTTGTATTAATTTGTGTAATTCGTGTCTAAAGATGAATTTGCTGATAACCATTAATTAGAGTCTGTCCATAAAGTCAGTGTTTAGTTCAGAATGTTCGCTATCGAGACTTTCGCAGTTTTGAAAATCAAGGAATTTACTATAGTAAATGACTGTTTTCAAAACAAGAACAACGATGATAGCGGACATTATGGACAAACACTAATTAGTCTCAGCCGGAATTGACATGTGGCTTTGAATTATGAACCAATCAGTTCCTCTTTTTTCAAGAACACCTGTGTATCTGATTCCTTCGTAGCTACGTGCTTTTCCGTCTAAAATAAAATTATAATTAATTACTTCGGAAAACCATGCAATATCTCCAAATTTGTTAATTTTAACTACCTGATCTCTTACTGAAATCAATGTGTTTTCAAAAGAATTAAATTGTTCTTGAGTAGCATCTCTTATTGCTTCCCACCCAATTAATTTTTCATCACCTTTAGTACCAAAAATAATAATATCATCATCGGGAGCCCAAATCTTTTGTATTAATTCGATATCCTGAGTTTCATTCGCAATCACATAACTTTCAAGGACATCTTTAATATTAGAAATTTCTGATTCATAATCAAAACTTTTCTTTTCCTGTAAATTATTACATCCGATTATTCCGAAAAACATGCTTACACATACAATTAATAGAATTTTTTTCATTTTGATATTTTTTTTAATAAAGTTTTCATCGACATTAAAAATATTATTGGTGAAAATTACAAAATTTTTCTTAGAATCTTAGAAAATAATTCAACTAAAAATCATTTTCTATTAATACTTTAATTATTTTCCTGAAACAAAGCGGATTAAAAAATAATTATTTTAAATTTTATTCAAAAACATAAATATTTTCCTCATTCCTGTAACCTGGTTCATCAAGATACCAATCGGTATATGAAACTCCGGAAGAAACTGCCCAAGCTTCAAATTTCAAATATGCAGCTAAAATATCAACCTTTTCAATCGGATAATTGAAACTTACCGGAATTTCCACAACCCAGGGTAAGTTATTAACCGTTACATACCATCTTCCGGTCGCAGGATTGGAATTATCTTGTTCAGTATTGAAATATGCCATATTAGCAAGGTCTGTCGGTGGATTATCAATAAGATGAATTTCTTTACCTCGCACCTGATCAACATAAATAAACGGATTATAAGGCTCTTGTCCCATTTCTATTTGAGGATCACTAAAATATGTCGTAACCGTAATAGTATCTGTTTCAACAACATTGCCACCGGGAACTGTATTAAACATAATGCTGTTATAAATTGTATTGATAGCATCATAGAAAATTGCAACCGTATTATTATCATGGCCATTTTCATATCCTTTTTCATTAATATTCAAGTCATTTAGAGCATGAACATAACCACTGACACTTCCACATTTCTCGGGGTTTACGGGAAATGATATTCCAAAACCATTGTCAAAACTGGCTCCTGCGGCTTTTACATGTGTTTTTGCAATTATATCAACAATCAGATTATTGGCATTAGTAACAATTTTGTATTGGAAATCCAACACGAGATCATTAAAATCATAATCACCCATTCCGGGCCAAAGGTCTTCAAAAACAAAAGTGCCGAAATCTGTTTGGTTTGGATAATAATTATTAAAAGCTCGTTCCGGATCTTCAGGATATTCATCTTCCACATCGGGAACCCCATCTCCATCTGTATCATCAGTACCGGTTGAACCTGACGAGCCTGGATTACAAGCAGATTGGGGGATAGTAATTTCGCAAAACACTACCGAATTTTGAATAGTTCCATTATTTATTTCTATTCCATTTGCATCACAAAGGTCAATTTTTGACTTGACTTTTCCTCCTGAATTTATTGTGGTGTTTTCCTCTATATCAATTTTTGAGTAAGTATCACCTAAGCCTAAAATATCCCCGTTTACCGTAAGGTTTTTTGTAACTATCAGTGAGGCGTTTTTTAGGTAACAGTAACTGGAACTGTTTACTGTAAGTGTGCTTCCAACTTTAATATAACTGTAATTATATAATTTCCTATTAATAATAAGGTTTCCTGTAATATTCAGTGAGCAATAATTATAGAAGAAAGAATTGCTGTTTATATTCATATTACCTGAAATTGTAAAAGTACCATAATTATAAGCCTTACTATTTTCGTCACCATTATAATTCCCGCTTAAATTAATAGTTCCTTCATTAATAAATTGTTTTGTTTTATTATTAATCCCACCGGAAATATTTAATGTACCATAGTTATAAAATTTATAAGGATGCATAGTATTAACATTACCACTTATGCTGTAATTACCAAAGTTATAAATATCAATTTTAGAATTAATATTCAAATGACCACTGGTTGCAAGTGTCCCGGTTTCACTAATATAAACTTTACCAAGCTTGTTATCAGCCGATTGAAAATTATTAATATTTGCATTGCCACAAATTACGATTGTTGCATGATGTTTGAATTTAAGCTGGCCGGTAACGGTTAATGATGTACCCTCAGCTACACAATAATTCAAATTATCCAGAGTAAGATCAGTATAAGTTCCGGAAATAAGCTCATCACAATCTGAGCCACATCCGGGATCAACAATAACGGATTTTTCCTCTGTGTTTTGTAAACACAAAAGATCATTTGTAACAAATGTATGGCTAATGGTGTTGCCGGAAACAGTAAGTTGAATTATTTCAAAAATACCCTCAGCATTACTGTTTTGCACCCAAATTTTATTTACACGATCAGGTAAACTGAATGCGACCGAATAATGACGATTTTCATTTGCAATTCCTTTTGTTAATAATCTGCCCCCTGCAGCCGGATTGCCCTGATAGATTTTAAAAACATGTGATAATTCATCAGGAGCTGCCGGAATAATCTTAAATTCAGCTTGAATTCCCTTTGAATTTTCAAATCTAAAATCCTGACTAACTATTAAATCAGCAAATGTTTTTTCACCATTTGTGTTATTGTTGTTTTTTTTACATCCGGAATTAGAAACTATAAAAGCAAATGAAAGGATTATTAACGTAATAAGTCCTTTAATAAAATTCAATTTTTTCATATTTATTAGTTTTATTTATTTCTAATTTCAAAAATCAATCCAAGTATTATATCCTTCTAAATTTCAGAATATAAAGTTAGAACAAATTTACAATTAAATTCAAAATTGGAAAATTTTTCCAGTTTTAAAAAAATAAAAATACAAAAATTTTCAATTCAACATAAAGAAAAGGGAATTTAAAATAATAAAAAATCTGGTCTAAAAATTAATATTTCATAATGATAGTTGTCGGATGTTTTTTTTTAATTAATGGATACACAGCTAAATATATCTGACGATTATTGAAGATTAGTCCCGGATACTTGAGATGGTTTTTTAAATTGGACTCAATAAACAAAAAACCCCGATCAGTTTGAACGGGGTTTTTTATGTGGTACCACCTGGAATTCCCGCCTGAACGAAGTCATTCGGGCAGGGAACCAGAGACTCGCGGATTTTCAATCATTTAAAGAAATCTTTTTAATGAATTTTCTTCCGGCGGCAGATTTGAGGTATTTTTCTCTATCTCTGGCAGATTTTCTATTACTTGTAGTTTCTGAATAAATTATTTTCCAGGGTTTAAAAGCTTTAGTAAATTTAGATTTTCCTGAATTATGCTCTTTTAATCTTCTATTAATATCCATAGTCATACCTACATACCGTTTATTAAAAGATAAACTTTCGAGAACATATATGTAGAATAATTCAGGCATATATTAAAAAACCACTCTTGGTGAGTGGTTTTAATTTGTGGTACCACCTGGAATTGAACCAGGGACACACGGATTTTCAGTCCGTTGCTCTACCAACTGAGCTATGGTACCGGTAATTTTGAGTTTGCAAAGTTAAAAAAATATTTTCATTTCAAAATTTATTTAAAAAAAACTATTTAATTATTTTTTTGCATTATTTTTACAATTTATTTATCGAAATTTATTTTTTTAGTAATATATTGATTACGTAAATATTAATGAAGTTAGTAATAGATATTGGAAACACTTTAACGAAAATTGCAGTTTTTGATTCCGATCAATTAATTGATATTTCTATTCAAAAAAAGATCACAAAAAATTTACTGATCGAGTATATTGATAAAACTAATACTACTTTTTCCGATTTTTATCCCATTAAATCGGTAATTATTTCTTCAGTTGTTGATTATCCGCCAATCATTAGGAATTTCATTAATAATAATTTCAAATTTATTGAACTTAATGAGCATACTAAAGTGCCTATAATCAACAGATATAAATCTCCGGCTACTCTTGGAAAAGACAGATTGGCTGCTGTAGTTGCCGCAAATTATTTTTACAAAAATCATGATTTATTAGTAATTGATGCCGGCACTTGCATCACTTATGATCTTATAAATTCAAGAGGCGAATATATTGGCGGGAGTATTTCTCCGGGCATTTCGGTTAGGTTTCAATCTCTACATAATTTTACCGGAAAGTTACCGTTATTAGAAAAAATGAATTTTGAAAAATTAATAGGTCAAAATACAAAGGAATCAATTTTATCAGGAGTGATGAATGGTATTCTCTTTGAGGTAGAGGAAATTATAAACCAATATAAACAGCAATATCCAACAATAAAAACAATTTTTAGTGGAGGGGATGTAAAATATTTTGATAAAAGACTAAAAAATAACATCTTTGCATTTCCAAATTTAGTTTTATTTGGATTAAATATTATTTTAGAATATAATGATAATCAATAAGAAAAAATATCGACTTGGATTAATTCTATTTATAGTTTTATTAAGCTTAAGTTCATATTCGCAATTACACATAAATTCTCCTTATTCGCAATTCGGAATCGGACAAGCTAGTTTAAGTAATCAGGTTTATTATCATTCTATGGGAGGGATAGGATATGCAATTAGCCATCCCTCATATATAAATACAACAAATCCAGCTTCTAACGTAGCATTATTGCCTTCATCATTTATTTTTGAAGTTGGTATTGAAAGCAATTCTACAACACTTAAAACTAAGGATCTTTCTCAAGCAGCAAATTATACATCGCTTAACTATATTCTTTTTGGCTTTTCAGTAAGCAAACGTTGGAAAACAAGTTTTGGAGTACTTCCTTTTTCAAAAGTAGGCTATTCTGTATCTAATTCCGTTCTGACTGAAGATGTTGGCCAAACAGAACATTTATATGAAGGTTATGGTGGTATAAATCAATGCTATTGGGGGAATGCATTTAAAATTTCCGACAATTTTTCGATTGGCATTTCGGCTCATTATCTTTTCGGAACAATAACAAAGCTTAGAAACATTTCTTTCCCTGACTCTCTTTTTGTTTTGATCTCGCAGATTGAAGAAACAAATACGATAAACGATTTTTATTTTAATTATGGAATTCAATATCAGAAGAAACTAAAAAATAACTATAAATTAAATTTTGGACTTACTTTCAGTAATTCAACAAAAATTAATGTGAAAAGCAACTATCTTTCAAAGACATTTCTTTATAATTCTGACCAGGATATTGAATATCTTACTGATACACTTGAATATTCTCCAACAAAAACAGGCAATTTTTTGCTTCCTTCGAAAATAGGTTTTGGTATTGCTTTGGAAAAACCAAGAAAATGGCTCGTTGAGGCGGATTTCGATTGGCAAAATTGGCAAAAATATGAATCATTTGATATTTCAGATTCGTTGAAAAATAGTTTTAAGATTGCAATTGGCGGAAATTTCACACCTAATTACACAAGTATTTCTTCTTATTGGAAACGTGTTAATTATCGTTTTGGTTTTAGATTTTTTAAATCTTATCTTGAATTAAAAGGAAATAATATTAATGAAATTGGATTTAGTCTTGGTGTGGGATTACCATTAAGAAAGTCAAATACGACCTTAAATTTTGGAATAGAGGTAGGTAATCGTGGCACAATTAATGATGATTTAATACAAGAAAATTTTGTTAATTTTAAATTTGGAATATCTTTACATAATATATGGTTCTTTAAATCGAAATATCATTAGTAACACAAATAATATATAAAATGAAAATCAGATTTTTACAAATTGTTTTTAGTCTTGGCTTCTGCCTGCTGTTTCTATCAGACATTAATGCTCAAAAAGGCCCCAAATATGGTGAAGATAGTGCATCATGCGTTATGAACATTTCTTTGTACAGAGAGTTTTATAAACAAAAAAACTTTGCTGATGCTATCGGCCCATGGCGAGCAGTTTTTTCAAAATGCCCAAGAGGAACACAAAACGCTTATATTGATGGTATTAAAATGTTTAATAGTTTTATAAAAAAGGAAAACGATAAAGAAATTAAAGAAAAACTCATCGATACTTTAATGATGATTTACGATCAACGAATTGAATATTTTAATAAGAGGGGTTATATTTTAGGCAGAAAAGGAGCTGATTATTATAAACTTAGGCCCACAGCGGTTGAAGAAGCATATAATATCCTGAATGAATCAGTTGAGCTTGAAGGTAATAAATCTTCTTATTCAATTTTAGGATATTATTTTAAATCAACAATTAAATTAGTTGACAAAGGATTTGCACCAAAATCACTAATCCTGGAGAATTATGATAAAGTTAGCGAAATCATAGATTATAATATTATCAATAACGCTAAATCTAAAGTAAAATACGAAAACACAAAAGGATATATTGAAAATGCTTTTGAACCTTGGGCTACTTGTGAAAACATCATCAGTAATTATACAGACAAATTTGCTGAAGATCCTGATAATGTTGAGCAATTGAAAAAAATCATTAAACTTCTTGACAAAAAAGGCTGCCACGAAGACCCTTTATATTTTGAAACAAATATTAAACTTTACGAAATTGAACCATCGCCGGAATCCGCTTTCCTAATTGGAAAAATGTATCTTAAAAAAGGGGAATACAAAGATGCAGCACAATACCTTGAACAGGCAGTAGATATGGAAAACAAAGAGAAGGTTGGTGACGTATATGTGTTCTTAGCAGAGTCGTTTAGAAATATGAATAACTTTCCAAAAGCACGAAATTATGCTTATAAAGCCATCGAAGTAAATCCCGAAATAGGTAATCCATATATTATTATTGGCGACATGTATGCTGCAAGTGCTAAAGACTGTGGCGGTAACGAATTAACCAACAGGGTTGCATATTGGGCTGCTGTTGATAAATATAAAAAAGCAAAAAAAGTTGATAGTTCGGTTGCTGAGATGGTAAATAAACGAATAAAATCATATAGTGCGCATTTCCCTGATGTTCAAACCATTTTCTTCCACGATCTTAAAGAAGGTGATACTTATAAAGTTGAATGTTGGATTAATGAAAACACAATAGTTAGAGCTGCAAAATAATATTTTATAAAGTTTTGAAAACTAAGAAGAAAACTTTCTTAGCAAAAAGCATTGTTATGATTATTCTCGTAATAATGCTTTTTTCTTGTAAAAATAAAATTGACGTTATTAATTCTGTTTTCCCTTTTAAAGATTCAATTCCTGAGATGATTGGAAAAAATATTGATTATCTTGAAAGCGATTCTGGAAAAGTGATAGTTTCGTTAACAAGCCCCACAATGAAAAAATATGGCGGAAAGAATTCTTTAATTGAATTTCCAGATGGTTTTAAAGTTGTTTTTTATGATTCGGCTATGAATATTAAATCGCAAATGTCGGCAGATTACGGAATTAATTTTGAAAAGAAAAGATTAATGGAGGCAAAAAAAAATGTTATTATCATAAATTATGAAAATCATGAGATTTTATTTACCGAACATATTATTTGGAACCAAAAGAAAAAAACCATTTTTTCGAATGTTCCAATAAAATTAATTACAAAAAGCGATACTATTTACGGGCAGAGTTTTGAGTCGGATGAAACTTTCTCGCATTATACAATCATTGATCCTTCGGGGGTTTTTATTGTTGATCAGGAGGAGGAATAGGACACTGATTATTATGATCTTTATGATTGGTTAAGATTTTTATAAAAAATTATTATTCTTATTATAAAAAATCAGTCAAATCAGTTAAATCAGTGTACTATCAAAAATATTTTTTCAATAAATTTCAGAATACTTTACTTTTGCAAAAAATTTCAAAAAAATGCTACATATAAATATAATTCAGGAAAATATAGAAAGTGTTGTTAATAAACTTAAAGTTAAAAACTTTCATGCAAAAGAATTGATTGTTAAAATAACTGATCTTGATAAAACCCGTCGGCAAACTCAAAATTTATTAGACAAAAATCTGGCCGAGGCAAAAATAGTTGCCAAAGAAATTGGCGGTTTATTTAAAAAAGGATTGGCTGTGGAAGCTAATAAATTTAAAGAAAAAAGTGTAGAGCTTAAAAAAATATCAAAAGAATTATCGGAAACCCTTGAAAAAGCAAAAACCGATATTCACAAACTGCTAATTCAAATCCCGAATATTCCTCATCCAAGCGTACCACCGGGAAAAAGCGATCAGGATAATGAATTGGTGGCAGAAGAAGGAACAATTCCTGATTTACCGGAGAACGCTCTCCCTCACTGGGAATTAGCGGCAAAATATGATATTATTGATTTTGATCTGGGAAGTAAAATAACCGGAGCGGGATTTCCGGTTTATAAAGGAAAAGGTGCTCGTTTACAACGCGCTTTGATAAACTTTTTCCTTGATGAAGCCTTGAAAAACAATTATCTTGAAATTCAACCTCCTTTGCTTGTAAATGAAGCCTCAGCTTATGGAACAGGACAACTACCTGATAAAGACGAGCAAATGTATCATGTCGGCCTTGATAATTTTTATCTCATCCCAACTTCTGAAGTTCCCGTAACAAATATTTATCGCGATGTGATTTTAAATTACAAGGATTTACCGGTAAAAAACGTGGCTTATTCCAATTGTTTTCGTCGTGAAGCTGGTTCCTACGGAAAAGATGTTCGCGGATTAAACCGTTTGCATCAATTCGATAAAGTGGAAATAGTTCAAATTCAACATCCTGAAGTATCTTATGAAACTCTTGAAGAAATGAGTAATTATGTTGCTTCATTAATACGAAAACTTAATTTACCCTTCCGGACCTTGATCTTATGTGGAGGCGATTTAAGTTTTACTTCTGCAAAAACTTATGATTTTGAGGTTTTTTCGGCTGCACAGAAAAGATGGTTAGAAGTAAGTTCGGTTTCAAATTTCGAAAATTATCAGGCAAATCGTTTGAAATTACGATTTAAAAATTCGGATGGAAAAACCAAAACCGCTCATACTCTCAACGGAAGTGCGTTGGCATTGCCAAGAATAGTGGCGGCCTTGTTAGAAAATAATCAAACAGAAGAGGGAATTAAAATACCTGAAGTTTTGGTTAAATATACTGGATTTGATTTAATTAATTAATAATTTTGGATTTATGATTTCAGATTTTAGATTTATAATTGCAGATAGATTATTTAATGAACGAGTCCTGTTAAAATGTTTTAGAACGGCTTTTTTATTAATATTTTTTCTATTTTTCCTGATATTTTTTTCCTGCAAAAGAGCTGATAATTCGGCGAGAACCCAAAAAATTGATAATCTTCTGATTGAATTAGATACAATTGATTCAAAACTTGATTCTATTGGATTGATAAAAATAAATGAATATTGCAATACCATTGAAAACAATTGTAAACGTATTGAAAATTTCAAAAACTCCTCTCAAAATAAAATATATTTAAAATACTGTAATATTTATGGAAATCTTCAATCGTTCAATAAAAGGAATAAATTCTTTCGGAATTCAGCCAAAAAAAGAAGAGAACAATTGGAAAAACTACTTTATGATTTAAAGTTCAATCCTGTAACTGACAAAGAGTTTTCGGAATATTTCTCAATTGAAACAAATGAATTAAATAAATTGAAGACAGATATTCAAAATAATCTTGGTTATGGAAAAAATAAAATTCAGCTTTACGATTCATTAAATTTGATTGTTGAAAGGCATTGATTAATTCTGTGTAAATTTGCACTTTAATGTAAAAGAGAAAATGAATAAACTGCTGAATAAATTAATTTTTTTAATAATACTTATAACAATAAGTATTTCTTCATTTTCGCAGGTGAAACCAAGAATTATTTCGGCTAATAAAAATTCCGAAAAAATTACTTTTGATAAGCGTCTTGCCACAAAATATTTTCAGGAAGGAAATTTTGAGAGGGCAGCTGTTTTATACGAAAAGCTTTACAATTCAGACCCTAAAAGATATTATTATAATTATTATTTGTATTGTCTTATCGAATTAAATGATTTTCAGGAAGCAAAAAAATTAATAAAAACCCAATGGAAAAACAAATCATCAAACTTGCAATATTATGTTGATCTGGGGTTTGTTAATTCCAGATCAGACAAGCCGAAAAAGGCAAAAAAATTATATGAAGAAGCTATTGATAAATTAATTGCAAATCAGCAAATGGTTGTCGGACTTGCAAATTCTTTTTTGTCACGGGGCTTGATTGATTATTCTTTAAAAACATATTTAAAAGGCAGAAAACTTTTTAACGAGAACAAATCATTTGCTTATGAATTGGCAAATTTATATGAAAGTCAGGGTGATTACGTGAAAATGGTTGATGAATATATTAGCCTTCTTGAAGCTGATCAAACAATGCTCAATAGAGTTCAGGGTAAACTTCAAAACATAATCAGCAAAGATTCGGAGCAAACAGTTGATGATATTCTGCGGACAGCATTACTTAAAAAATCTCAAAAAAATCCACACGAAAGCTTATACTCGGAGCTTTTACTTTGGCTTTCGATTCAACAAAAAGATTTTGAATTTGCATTAATACAGGCGAAATCACTTGACAGAAGATTCGATGAAAATGGTATTCTTATTTATAATTTAGCAAGACTTTGTGTTTCCAACGAAGATTACTCAACTGCCACCGAAGCATATAATTATATAATAAACAAAGGGAATAATGGTCCTTTATATATTGAAAGCAGAATTGGGATTTTGCATGCCGAACTTCTTGAATTAAAACAACAGCTTACGACAGAAACGGATCAGCTTGTTGACCTTGAAAACCAATATATTTCAACAATTGATGATTTAGGATTAGCTCCAGCTACAATTACGTTAATCAGGGATTTGGCATTTCTTCAGGCTTATTATCTTGATAAACAAAATGAAGCGATAAAAATTCTCGAAGAAGTTGTAGGATTAAGAAATATTCCGGGCAAAACAAAATCGGAATGTAAAATCGAACTTGCCGATATTTTATTGTTTCAGGGTGAGGTTTGGGAAGCGACTTTATTATATTCTCAAGTTGAGAAATCATATAAAAATGACCCCCTTGGGCATCTTGCGAAATACAGAAATGCAAAACTATCGTATTATATCGGTGAATTTGGCTGGGCAAAAGTGCAACTTGATGTTTTAAAAGCAGCAACATCGAAACTAATTGCTAATGATGCGATGGAGCTATCACTTTTGATCAGCGATAATCCTGATGCCGACAGTTCAACTATTGCCTTGGAATTGTATTCAAAAGCTGATCTTTATTTATTTCAAAACAAAAACGATCTTGCCCTGATGACCTTGGATTCAATACCAAAACTTGCTCTATGGCATCCATTATTTGATGAAGTTTTATTCAAAAAAGCAGAGATTAAAATTGAGATGGGTGAATTTGAAGCAGCCGACAGCCTTTTAATTCGGCTTATTGATAATTATCCGGATGATATTCTTGGGGATAATGCTTTGTTTCTTCGAGCACAATTATATGAGAAACAATTTAATGATGAAGATAAAGCAATGGAATTGTACCGTGAATTATTAACAAAATATCCCGGTAGTTTGTTCACAGTTGAAGCACGGAAAAAGTATAGACGATTAAGAGGTGATAATGTTGAACTATGACATATCTTAAACCAAAAAAGTCACTTGGACAACATTTTCTGAAAGATGAAAATATTGCAAAAAAAATTGTAGGCAGCTTATCAAAAGAATCAGTCAATGTTTTTGAAATCGGCCCTGGAACCGGTGTTCTTACAAAATATCTTATCGCTGAACCTGATTTGAATGTTTTATTTATTGAAACAGATTCGGATGCAGTTGAGTTTCTAAAAAATAAATTCCCGGAAAATGTTTCACAAATCATTCATGCCGATTTCTTAAAATTAAATATCAACAATTTTTTCTGTGGCAATTTTTCGATTATTGGCAATTTTCCATATAATATTTCCAGCCAGATTTTTTTTAAAATCCTTGAACAAAAAGAGCATGTAAATGAAGTTGTTTGCATGATACAAAAAGAGGTGGCCGAAAGAATTAGTTCACCTCCGGGAACTAAAAAATATGGTATTCTAAGTGTTTTATTACAGGCATATTTCGATATTGAATATTTATTTACGGTAAACGAAACTGTGTTTTTTCCTCCTCCAAAAGTTAAATCGGCAGTTATTCGTTTGAAAAGAAATGAAACTTCATCTCTTGATTGCGATGAGAAGATTTTTTTTAAAGTTGTCAAAGCAGCTTTTAATCAACGCCGTAAAACTTTACGAAATTCTTTGAAAAATTTCAATATTGATAAAGAAAAAACAGGAGCAGAATTACTTAGTAAAAGAGCTGAACAGCTTTATGTTAAAGATTTCGTTTTTTTAGTAAAAAGTATTATCAATGGTTAAACGGTTATATTGTTAAACTGTGAATGCTTACTAAATTACTTCCATCGTTTTTCTTTTCAGCCTGATTTTTTCATCATCTTTACTACAAATAGGGCAAAATTCTTCATTTTGAGTAAACTCAAAACGACAACGACTACATTTGTAAACAGTAACAATGTGAATGGGATCATCTGATTTATAAGATGATAAAACGATTACACCACCAATTAAAGGAGTAAAAAATAAATTATATAAGAAGCCTTTTACAATTCCAATATCTCTGTAATAACTTAGAATAGTAAAAAATATCACCAATAATATATATATTCCTCCGAATATTAAATATATCATAATTCAAATAAAGTTATATAATATATTGACAACAATTTTTTAATAAGGTTGCTTTAATATATAATTTTTATAATTCTCATTGAGAATGGCAAAATTAACATTTTTCAGTTAAATCTATCCTCAAAGCAAGAATAAAATTGATTAATAAACTAATTATTTATTACAATATTATTGTAATAATTTTGTTAAATAGTACTGTTATAAATTAAAATATTATTGATTTTGCTTTTTAAAAAACTCTCTTCATCTTTAAAAAACATATTAATAATATCCTTAATTATTTTTGTTGGTTGTTCAACAAAAGAGAAGAAAGAAATTGAACTACTTCCTGAATTTTCTCCCGATAGCCTAATCATTGACCTTGATAAAATTGTGATGGAGAAAAAAGCAAAGCAGATTGATAAAATTTTTACCCGACTTGCTAAAGGAAATTGGTTTAACGGTACTGTTATTTATGGTGAGAGAGGAAAAATTATTTATCAAGGAGCTTTTGGTTATAGTGATTTAAGAAAAAAGGAATCTCTTACAACCAAATCATCATTTCAACTTGCATCGGTTTCGAAAATGTTTACCGCAATGGCAATTATGATATTGAAAGAAACGGGTAAACTCAATTATGATGACGAAGTATGTAAATTTATTCCGGAATTTCCTTACGAAAAAATTACAATCCGGCATTTGCTAAATCACCGATCGGGATTACCCAGATATATGTCTGTAGCTCATGAAAATTGGGAAAATAAAACCATTCCATTAACAAATCAGGATATGCTAAATTTGTTTGTTAAACATGAGCCGGCTCAATATTTTAAAGCAGATAAAGGATTTCATTATTGCAATTCAAATTATTCATTTCTTGCAAATATTGTTGAACAAATATCGGAAACCTCTTTTGATGAATTTGTAAAGCAAAAAATATTTATTCCTCTTGAGATGAATAACTCCTTTGTTTACAACATGAATGGAGATTCGCTTGTTTCGCAATATATTAGTGAAGGTGTGCAGGGACATCGTAATAAAGGATGGCGAAATATTAAAGAAAGAAACGATTATTTGAACGGGGTAATGGGTGATAAAGGTGTTTATTCCTCTGTTGAAGATTTATTTAAATTTAATATTGCTTTGGATTCAGGTCTTTTGGTAAGCAAAGAAAACTTAAAAGATGCATTTAGTCCGGGCAGTCCCAAATATTGGAAAAGAAAAAATAATTATGGTTTTGGTTGGAGAATAAAATCAAAAGAAGACAGCACTGTTTTTCACTATGGATGGTGGAAAGGCTTCAGGGCTTTTTATCTTCGTGATATGAAAAATGATAAAGTAATTATTTCCTTAAGTAATAAAGACAAAGGACCCGGTTCAAGTGTTCTTTGGGATATTATTCACGAAGAGTCCAATTGTCTTGGGCTTGCCGGGAAAAATGAAGTTTTATATTAGTTTATAAAACTCATTTTTAGTTGATTGATGCGTAAAAAGGTTAGGGTTATGATGCCGGTTTAGAAAACAGGTTAAGGTAAAGAAACCGGTTGTTCATGAGAAAAGCAGCCAAGGATTTTTTTACCTAATCCTAGCCGCTTTACAACACCGGCATCATTTAACCCATTTAAAATTATTAATAAGCAAACATCGGAAATTCACCCATCATTTCGTTTACACGTTTTTTAACAGTTGTAAGTAATTCTTCGTTTTCAATGTCGCTGATAACTTCATCAATTAAATTAACAATTGGTAACATGTGTTCTCCTTTAAGACCACGGGTTGTGATTGCAGGTGTCCCGATTCTCAAGCCGGATGTTTGGAATGGTGATCTGCTATCGAAAGGAACCATGTTTTTGTTAACCGTAATATCTGCTTTTACTAAAGTATTTTCAACTATTTTACCTGAAATTTCAGGGAATTTCGAACGAAGATCAATCAACATCAGGTGATTGTCGGTTCCTTGAGAAATTACATTATATCCTTTATCAATAAAAGCTTTTGCCATAATATCGGCATTTTCTCGAACCTGAATAATATATTCCAAATATTCATCAGTTAAAGCTTCACCAAAGGCAACAGCTTTTGAAGCAATAACATGCTCTAATGGCCCGCCCTGTATTCCAGGGAATACCGCTGAATTTAATACTGTTGACATTCTTTTAACAACACCTTTTGGAGTTTTCAAACCCCAGGGATTTTCAAAATCTTCACCCATCAAAATCATTCCTCCTCTTGGCCCTCGAAGGGTTTTATGAGTTGTGGTTGTAACAATGTGGCAACAAGGAAGCGGATCTACAAGTAAACCTTTTGCAATTAAACCTGCCGGATGAGCAATGTCTGCCATTAATATTGCTCCGATTTTATCGGCAATTTCCCGCATACGTTTATAATCCCAATCTCGTGAATATGCCGATGCACCGGCTATAATCAATTTGGGTTTTTCAATCAATGCAACTTCCTCCATATTGTCATAATCGATAGTCCCTGTATCTTCTTTTACTTTGTAAGCCACAGGTTTATATAAAATTCCTGAAGAATTTACATGCGAACCATGCGATAAATGCCCGCCATGAGAAAGATCCATTCCCATGAAAGTATCACCAGGTTTTAGACAGGCAAGAAAAACTGCCATATTTGCCTGTGCCCCAGAGTGAGGTTGAACATTTGCATATACGGCACCATATAATTTACATGCCCGGTCGATAGCTAATTGTTCTGTTTGGTCAACAATTTCGCATCCGCCATAATATCTTTTTCCCGGATAACCTTCGGCGTATTTGTTAGTTAAACATGAACCCATAGCATCAAGAACTTGCTGACTTACAAAATTTTCTGAAGCAATTAACTCAATTCCATAAAGTTGACGATTTTTTTCCTGTTCGATTAAATCAAATATTTTAGCATCCCATTTCATAAACGATATTATTTTTTATTTTTATTAATTTTTAGGATATAAAAATATCCACCGGCAAATTTAAAAAAATAAATTCATTTTGTTAAAATAGTAACAAGTAAATTGATTTACTTTAATTACATATCGCAGCTTCACTGCAAATAAAAAAACAGGACACAGATTTATAATGATTATTATGATTTTTTGTATGTTTATGAATATCAATTTTTATTTTATAATCTGTACTTTGTTATTGTTTCATAAAACCGCTATCCCGAAAGCTTTCGGGGCGCTAAAAAACGCAAAAAATTTTGCGTTCCTTTGCGTTTTCTGCGGTTTATTTTCTTTACGATGCCGTCCAACTAAGTACAAATTATTATTCACATTTAATTGCATCAACCGGATTAGCAGTTGCTGCTTTAACTATATGGAAGCTTATAGTTGCCAAACCAATTATGAATGCTAAGAAAGCTGCTATCACAAAAGTAAGCCATCCAATTTCTACGTTGTATATAAAGCTGGTACTCAACCAATCGTTTAAACCCCACCATGCAAGTGGAGCCGCAATTACAAATCCAACTGCTATTAAAATTATAAATTCCTTAAATAATTTGAGAAGGATACTTCCAACCGATGCACCAAGAACTTTTCGTATCCCAATTTCTTTTGAGCGTTGTTCGGCAATAAATGAGGATAAACCAAGCAAACCAAGTAATGCGATGAAAATTGAAAGTACAGAAGCTATCCTGAAAATTCTTCCAATATTATCTTCGGCTTCATACATTTCGTCTAAGGTTTGATCGACAAAATCATAATCAAAAGGATTAATGGCACCGAATTCATACCATTTTTCTTCAATGAATTCCAAAGCTTCTTTCCGGTTTTTGTCATCAATTCTGATAGAAAGGAAAAATCGGGGGCGTTCACTTAAAAAGAATAGCATCGGATCGATTTTATTGTGTAAGGAATTATAATTAAAATCTTTAACAACTCCTATAACTTTAGTGTTTCGGTTGGCACTTCCATCTAAATCTATTCCAAAATCAATTTTTTTACCAATAGCATCATCCCCCCAACCCAGTTCTTTTGCGGCAATTTCGTTTATAATAACACCTTCGTCAAGATCGGTTCCCATTTCTTTATTAAAGTTCCGGCCTTTAACAATTTCCATTTTATAAGAGTCGATATAATCGTAGTCAATCATAGCGAAATTCAGAGCATATTCTACCATTCGGGAACCGGTGTGAAAAGTAGTACTATCGGGGTTTTGAGTATTTTGTAATGTGTCGGTTAATTCTGTGTTTTCGCTGATTTTTTCCAATTTTTCAACACGCATAACAATTATACCTCCCATTGCTCCGGGATATCCGGTTGAAGTTGTAGCATTAATAATATTCGGGTTTTGTAGAAGTTCTTCTCTAAAGGTAGGTATTTTTTTACGTAAAGTAGTATCTTGAATTCCAACAACTAAAATATTTTCCTTATCAAATCCGAGGTCTTTGGTTCTCATATAATTCAATTGATTTGAAACAACAATAGTTCCGATGATCATTGCAATTGAAATAACAAACTGAAAAACAACCAATATTCTTCTTAACCATCCACTTTTTGCACCGGTATTTATTTTTCCTTTCAAAACTTTTACAGGAATAAAGGAAGACAAATAAAAAGCAGGATAACTTCCCGACAGAAAACCTATAATTAGTGATATAATAAAGATCCAAAAAATGATCATTGGGGTCTGAGAAAACCCAAAAACAAGATTTTTTCCTGCAATCTGGTTAAAATCAGGCAATAATAAATATACTGAAGCAATTGCAATTATTAAAGCAATGAGGGCAAGAATTACAGATTCGGTTAAGAATTGGCGTATTAATTGAAATCTGTCAGCTCCGAGAACTTTTCTGATACCAACTTCTTTTGCCCTGTTTGATGAACGGGCAGTTGCCATATTCATATAATTTATAGAAGCGATCAGAAGAATGAAAATTGCTATAACCGTAAAAATATACACATAAGATTTATTTCCAGTAGGTAAATCTCCTCTTAAAGTTGAAGTCAAATGTATATCAGCTAATGGAGTTGACATAAATTCAAAACTTGCATTTATTTGGTCTCCAAGCGATTTCATATATTTTTCATAAAAACCGGGAAATTTTTCATAAATACTTTCAATATTTGAATTTTCATTCAATAATATATAAGTATAAAAATTTACATTCCAAAATGCATTCGGTTCAAGTGAATTCATTCGCTCGCGGCCAAATTTTTCAACCAAAGTATTAATTGAAAAAACACCACGAAATTTCAGATGAGAACTTTCAGGCAGGTCTTTTATTACTCCCGTTACTTTAAAATTAACATCGTCGGCATCTGCTATTACTTTTCCAATAGGATTTTCGTTTTCGAAATATTTTTTTGCCATGGTTTCAGTTAGGACACAAGTGTTTGGCTCGGTTAAAGCTTTTTCAGGATTACCATAAACAAATTCGTGAGTAAAAACATCAAAAATTGTTGAATCGGTATAATAAAAATCATCTTCGTAGAATTCTTTATCGCCATATTTTATTAAAGTACCATCACCACCTGCGAATCTTACAAATTCCTCAACTTCAGGAAATTCAATTTTAAAAGCAGGCCCTAAAGGAGCTGAAGTAACAGCAAAAAGATCATGTTTATTATTAATAGTAAAATCTGATTCGAGGCGATGGATGCGTTTATGTTTTTCGTGATGCTTATCGTAAGATAACTCACTGTTATTGAAAAGTAAAATGAAAATAGCGGCAATTACCCCTATTGATAATCCAAGAATATTTAAGATAGAATAGAATTTATTTCGGATAATATTCCGGAAGGCGCTTTTTAAATAATTTTTAAACATAGCAAGAATTTAAATAATTTTGGTTATGTTTTAAGATAATGTGGAACATCTAATTCTATATACTTATTTTCGATTTCTCTAAAATCTCTGATTGCGTTTGCATTTGACATTATTGTTCTAGCAAAATCTATCATTGGATTCGCTG
>Ga0233437_1001769_pt1 | contig 36843 bp, 50 predicted proteins | sample SI_122_August201_FD_182714 | JGI IMG/M metagenome (GOLD analysis project Ga0233437, IMG submission 182714) | Seawater microbial communities from Saanich Inlet, British Columbia, Canada - SI_122_August2016_200_MG | ecosystem: Environmental > Aquatic > Marine > Inlet | place: Canada: British... | reverse complement strand
TCCTTTAATTTTTGTTTATTTGACTTATCAAAACAATATCGTCCGCATTTTATTGTAAATTCAATTCCTTTCTCTTCTAAATATGCTATCCCAGCAGTCACTTGATCCATTTTCAATCCTCCTTGTATTGCCATTTGATGAGATATATTGTGCCCACTCAAAAGCTCATTCCGAACCACCAATGCATATTCTCTAGGATCCAAACCATTTTCCATAAGAATACTATAGATATCAAATGTATATAGATTCCTCAATCAAGTTAAGAAAAACCTTAATTATTCACGGACATTAAAGCTTTCAGAATCTTAGTTTTACTATGATTCAAGGTGTTCCATGGTTTGTACAAAATTTAAGAGATTCTGGAGTAGAAGTAAATATTAGAACATCAGATAAAGAGAGAGCAGGAAAAGAAAGAATCCAAAGATACATAGACTCATCAAATGTTCCAGGATTGGAAATAAGTGCATATAATACTTCTTTCATTATTGAAACACCCAAAAGAAATTACTGTATTAAAGTTGGACGTTCTACTGGAAACTACGAACATTTACTGTGGGCACAAAAAAAATTTGAAAATATAGCGAAACAATCCAACAAATTTAAAATTCCAAAAATTTTACACCATGATCCTTCTGATAATAGTATTGTTTTCGAATATATTGACGGAAAAAATCTACGAATTTTAGATAACGAATCAAAGCTTAAACTTATGAAAGAGCCTATCAGAAAAGTAGCAGCTGCAATTAAAGATGTTCACACCCTAGGGAACGGTCTTGTCCATGGTGATTTCAAAAATGTTAATGTTATTTACGGAGACGACAAAAAAGTTTATCTAATTGATTTTGACTTTACAATAGAAGACCATCCATTCAGAGATATTAGTACATTTCTTGAACAAGGATATAGAATAAACCACCCAAGTGAACAACATTTTTTAGAATGTTATTTTGATAGTGAGGAAAAAATAAAAGAATACAAACAATGGGAAAGAGATTTTTTCGGCACACATAGATTTATTGCATTAAGACAAAAACTAAAACCAAGCTGGTATTATGAAATGTGTCCAAACCAAACTAAACATAGAGACATCACATTAGCTCACATGAAAAAACAACGCAAAAAATTATCTGCTTAAGCCTATTCCTTCTTAGCTTTCTTCTCAGAATATTTACACTTACCACAGCTTGCTCTATCTTTGTGTATAGCTAGAAATGTTCCTGGTCCACAACGTGGGCATGAACGGCCTTTTCCGTCTTTAGAATACTTTTTACTAATTTGAATTTTTTTGTGCTTTGATTTGCTTCGTGGTTTTTTACCTTTACTTGTCTTTCCCATAATCATCATCTCCTAACCTTTTTATTGGTTCGAATACAAAAAAGCTTAACCAAAAACTATTCTGCCCAAAAATCATTATTCACTTTTTACTTCCTCTTTCTTTTCTTCAGCTGGTGCAGCATTTGCTTCTTCTTTTGGTTTTTCTTCACCTTCAGGTTTTACTTCAGCAGGCGCTTCTTTCGCCTTCGCCTCGTCAGCCTTTTTCTGTGCTTCAAGCTTTTCAGCTACAGGCTCATCACAAATATGTACCCATGCTTTTCCAAATGGGCGTCCATGATCAGAAAGTATTTTTGATGCTTTAACATTCATAAAGTCAACTTTTTCCATAATAGCAATTGCAGCTTCTAACTCTTTCTTAGAAACTGTTTGCTTTCCTTCATAATCAACTTTAATCAAAAGTTCTTTTCGTTTTAACAATCTATTATCATTTTTATTTTCAATTTTAATATCCATAAAACTCACTCCAATACCTTATATGTCACATCATATTATTTTACATGCACTGCATATTTTCCTGGTGCTGTAATTGCAGCTTCTTTTGCAATTTCAGATTCTGGATTAATAACAACTAAAATCCCTTTCCAATTTCTTGTTAATTCTGTTGTCTTACAAGCTGGACAAATCTTTCCTTCTACAATTCTTTTACAAAGTTTACATGCACGTTTTACCATAATACATCACCATCATACTTAACCGATTTCATTTGTATATCATTTTATTTACTATTTTTCTTGTCGTCTTTTTCTACTGGCGTTTCAGCGCCTTTTATCCATTTCGTATTTCCAAGGAAAGGTTGTCTCATAGTCAATCCGACCTTATTTTGTTCTTTCAAAGATACTGAAATTATCCTCGCTCTTACTTTGTCCTTAACCTTTAAAACTCTTTTACTTTCCTTTCCAATCAGTTGAGCATTCTTATCATCATAACTCACATAATCATCCATAACCTGTGAAATGTGAATCAAACCATCAATTGGACCAATCCGAACAAACACACCCCATTCTGTAATATCAACCACTTCACCTTCTACAATTTCTTGATTCTTAGGCATCCATGTTAAAATCTTAAATTTGACTGAATAATGCGCTGAAGGATCACCTGGCAAAATCTTTCCTTCACCAATATCTGCAATCTCTGTAACAGCTAAACACACTCCAGTATCTAGTTTAATTTTTCCTTCATATTTCTCTCCCAAACTTTCTTTTACTGATTCCTCAACATCTAGAGAAAATTTTGTCGCCGGTACAGCAACGCTATCTCGAATTTCAAGTATTTGATACATCATGATCACTCCTTTTGCATATTCTATTAACCTATTCTAATACCACATATTTTTTCTGTCTTATAAATATAGTTCTACCACCGACTTTCTTTATCCGCTGTTTTAGAAGCTTATCATGTGTAGCTATAATATAGCCTTTTTTTGATAAAGAAACCAGAGCTAGGTCAGCTGAGGTTTCCTTAGTTTTCAAGGCTTTTAAACCTTTGGTTTTCACCTGTCTCAATGCCAATTTAGCAAAAATATTATTAACTGTTTTTCCTTTAGAAAGAGCTTCCAACTCTACAACAACAGGATTAATTGTTTCCACTTGTTTTCCTCTGAACGATCTAAAAACCCCAACTTTCCATTTTAAATTATCAATTAAAAAATTCGTATCCAGCAATATCCTATCCTTTATCATGGTTTTTAATTTGGTCAGTTCTTTATATATAGAATGATAGATTCACATTTTCATCTAGAACAACCACAGTACAAAAACAGAGACGAACTAATAGCCAAATGGAAAAAAGAGCTAAAAGCTGTTATCACTAGCTGTGCTCATCCACGTGATTTAGAAGCTACTTTAAAATTCGTAAAAAAATGGCCTAAGTTCGTGTTTGCAACAGCCGGCTTACACCCAGAATACATCAAAGAACTAACCGACGAAAAGATTAACAATTACCTAGAAAAAGTCAAAGCCAATTCTTCCAACTTTATCGCAATAGGTGAAATTGGCCTAGACTATCACTGGATTAAAGACCCTAAAGATCAAGAAACAACTCGTCAGCTTTTTCGTAGAATGTTAGATTTCGCTAAGAAATTAAAAAAACCCGTTGTTATCCACAATTGGGAAGCTGGAGAAGACACTATTAAAATTCTAGAAGAAGCTGATCCTAAAAAAGTCCAAATGCATATGTGGGGCGAAAAGAAATTCACTTCCGCAGTCGAAAATAACAACTGGTTTATTTCTGTCGGTCCATCAATCTTCCAATCCAAACAAAGAAAAAAAATTGTCAGAGATTTTCCACTAGAAAGAATTTTCCTTGAAACCGATTCACCATGGTTCCCAATGGGTGAAGACAAAATCGGCTATCCCACAAATGTAAAAAAAGTAGCTGAACGCATAGCAGAAATAAAGAACCTAGACACCGAACTAGTTTGGAAAACTTGCGAAAAAAACACTGAAAAGTTTTTTGAATTAAAAATCTAAATTGTTTTCAACAAGTCTGTCTTAGTAATAATTCCAACTATCTTACCTCTTTCTGAAAGAAGCACAGCTGAAGAATATCTCAAAACATGTGAAACAGTATCTATCCCAGAATTTTTAGGCAAAATAGGAAACCCCTCACCCATAACTTTAGAAATTTTCTCGTTATGAAAATCCCCCTTACCATAATCTTCATGAGTAATAATTAACCGCTCAGAAATACTACCAACAACTTTTCCTCTATCAATTATTGGAATTTGTGAAATACCCTTCTTTCTCATCAATCCAACAGCTTTCCCAACCTTATCCTCACTTTTCAACGAAACCATATTTTTATTAGCCAAAGAAAAAGCTTTTGGCTTTTCTTTCTGTTCAAGTCTATCTAACGCATCTTCAATAGAAACAACCACACTATAACTAGGATTAATTTTTCCAGATTCTAGCTTAGCTATCAAAGATTGACTTATATCAGCTTCTTTTGCTAATTGTACTTGAGTAATCCCAAGCGTTCTTCGTCTTACCGCTATTTCATTAATATCCATAAAAATCACATTATTCTTATTGGAATATTTGTTTCAGTTCTTTATTAATATATGCATTATCAGTATTTTAGTAGGTGATAACATGAAACATTTATTTACGTCAGAATCAGTAACAGAAGGTCATCCAGACAAAGTCTGCGACCAAATTAGCGATGCTATTTATGACGATATGCTTAGGCAAGATCCTAACTGCCATGCAGCAGTTGAAACATTATGTACAACTGGATTAGTTGTTGTAGGTGGGGAAATCCGAACTACTGGATATATTGATATTCAAGGAATTGTAAGAAAAGTTCTAAAACAAATAGGTTATAACCATCCTAACACAGGATTCAATGCTGACGATGTTGGTGTTATGGTAACTGTTCACGAACAATCACCAGACATTGCACAGGGTGTTGATGAAAACAAAGGAGAACAAAAAGAACACGGTGCAGGTGATCAAGGATTAATGTTTGGATACGCATGTAACGAAACTCCTGAATTAATGCCACTAACAATTTCTCTAGCGCACAAATTAACTAAAAGACTTTCTGAAGTTAGAAAATCTAGAGAACTTTCATACTTACGCCCAGATGGAAAATCCCAAGTAACAGTTGAATATGAAAATGGAAAACCTATTCGAGTAGATACTGTTGTAATCGCAGCTCATCATGCTGAAGAAGTTTCTCTCGAACAAATCAGAAAAGACATCCGAGAAAAAGTAATTGATCCCGTAATCGGAAATCTAGCTGATTCCGAAACTAAATATTTCATAAACGGAACAGGAAGATTCGTGTTAGGTGGACCACCAGCAGACACAGGTTTAACCGGTCGGAAAATTATTGTTGACACATACGGTGGAGTAGGTGCACACGGTGGTGGAGCATTCTCTGGAAAATGCATAACTAAAGTCGATCGTTCAGGTGCATACATGGCTCGATATGTTGCAAAAAACATTGTAGCTGCTAGTTTAGCAGATAAGTGTGAAGTACAAGTTGCTTATGCAATTGGAATTTCCGACCCAGTAAGTATAATGGTAAATACTTTTGGAACAGGAAAAGTTTCTGACGAAAAAATCGTTGAAGCTGTGAAAAAGGTTTTCAATTTCCGCCCAAAAGCAATTATAGAACATCTAAATCTGAAACGCCCAATTTATCAAAAAACTGCAGCTTATGGACATTTTGGTAGAAACGATCCAGATTTCACATGGGAACAAACAAACAAAACAGAAGAATTAAAAAAAGCTATTGAGTAATTATTTCAACTAACAACACAAACAATTTATAAAATATCAATTACGATGTCTATTAAAAGATTTTCTATGCTTCATACCAACATCACCGCTCTTGAATTCACCACTTCCCGTATAAAAAGAAGAATGTACAGAAATTCCAAGCAGACTACCAACAGCCTGAAATGCCAATGCCAAATAACGAGATGCGTCATCACTTCTAGGTCTTGGCAATTCAATCGGACCAACATCAGTCAATATTCGCGGTGTTGATTCATTGTCACCGTCTTTATTACGATAATATCTAATTCTTTTAACTTTTCTCCTAACGTTATTTCTTTCACCATATCTTTCTTTTAACATATTAACAACAGAATCTGCAAACTGTTCATAATCATTAGCATTCAGCAACCCATAATCTAAAGCCTTAACATCTTTAGCATATCCACCTTTAGGAGGACCAAACTGATTTCTCTTCTTACACATAACAAAAAGTAACATTTATCACGTATAATCTGATCCCAAACACTTTAAGAAAAACCTTAACATACAAAACAATTTTTAGTAAAGCTTTTTTGCATTCAATCCAATAAAAAGCTTTAATCCATAAGTCCGCCTTGTGCGATATCAGCCACCACTAACAAAATAGATACATACAATACCAAATTCGCATAAACATCCCAAGGCGCTGGAAATGTTTCTGTCAGAACAATAGCTTTTAGAAGCGTCCCAAACATCGCACTCACAACCCCCACCTTAGCAAGCTTATGCTCGCGCTTCTTACCCAAAAAAGCATCAACAATTTTATCAAGAAGTCCCTTTTCCTTTTTGCGCTTAGCCATAAGAAAGATTAAATCCAATGCTTTATTAAGCTATTGGAAAACAATTATATTATACAACAAGCAAAGCAAACTATAAAAAAATAGGTGATTATTATCAAAAAAGATACATTTTACATTACGACTCCGATTTATTATCCTAGCGCTGCTGCTCACATCGGACATGCGTTCTGCACAATAGCAGCTGATGTTTTAGCACGTTGGAATCGCTTACTTGGAAAAGAAGTTTTCTTTTTAGTGGGAACAGATGAACACGGCCAAAAAATACAACAAGCAGCCAATGATTTGAAAAAAACTCCCCAAGAATTTTTAGATGAAATAGTTCAAAAATATAAAGAACTTTGGAAGCTTCTAAACATTTCACACGATGATTTTATACGAACAACTGAAAAAAGGCATGAAACTGCTGTTGCAAAATTCATAAAAAAGATTTTTGAAACCGGCGATATTTACAAAGGCAACTATGAAGGACTTTATTGTGTACCTTGCGAAACATTCTTTACTGAACTACAAGCTCCTGAAAAAAAATGCCCTGACTGCAACCGCCATATAAAAGCTGTAAAAGAAGAAGCATATTTTTTCAAATTAAGCAAGTATCAAAAACCACTATTAGATTTCTATGAAAAAAATCCTGAATTCCTTTCTCCAAAAAATAAACGAAAAGAAATAATCAACAGAGTTAAAGAAGGACTAAAAGATCTTTGTATAACACGTGCAACAGTAAGTTGGGGAATACCATTCCCGGAAGATAAAAAACATACAATCTACGTTTGGGTAGACGCTTTACAAAACTATATAACAGCTCTAGATTATCCTGATGGGGAAAAATTTAAAAAATTCTGGCCAGCTGATATACATTTAGTTGGAAAAGAAATCAATTGGTTCCATTCAGTTATTTGGCCAGCATTACTATTATCAGGAGGCATCAATCTCCCTAAAAAAGTCTACGCACACGGATGGTGGACAGTTGAAGGGGAAAAAATGTCCAAATCCAAAGGCAATGTTATCGACCCTGTAAAAGTTGTTTCTGATTTTGGAGTTGACCAACTTCGTTATTTCCTTTTGCGGGAAGTAAAATTCGGTTCAGACGGCGACTATAGTGAATCCCGATTAAAAGAAACAATTAACAACGACTTAGCAAACGGTTTAGGAAACTTAGTGAACCGTTCAATTGTAATGACAGAAAAATACTTCGATGGAAAAGTTCCAGCTATAAAAATAAACAAAGCCATTTCAGAAAAAGCAATTAAAACTGTTTCCTCAGTAACTTCCCACTTAGAACAACTAGAATTCCAAGAAACACTTTTAGAGATCTGGAATTTAATCACCGAATGTAATCAATACATAAACAAAGAAAAACCATGGGAAAACGAATCTAAACGCGAAGAAGTAATTTACACTTTACTCGAAAGTTTGCGCTTCATTTCAACTCTAACTTATCCATTTATTCCAGAAACATCAGAAAAAATCTTCTCCCAGTTAGGAATAGGTCCACAAAAAATCAGCGATCTGAAAACTTTCGGCTTACTAAAAGAAGGAACTAAAGTAAAGAAAGGTGAAGTACTTTTCCACAAAATACCACAATGTCACAGATGTGGAAAACTATACATAAAAGAAAGTCTATCAAAAAACATATGTTTCCAGTGTGGAATAGACAGTAAACCCGGGGAAGTCAAATTTGGAAAATTTAATAATTAGTTTTTGCTAAAGCTTTTTGACCCCATGGAACCAATAAAAAGGTTTAATAAAGGCAAAATTCTATTTAAGAAGATAGAATAAAATTTCTGCGAAGCAGCTAAAAATAATATTTACTGCAAAGCATATACAGGAGAGTGATTTTGATGGAATGTACACAACATGATTGGAGATTATTAAAAGCTGGCGACAACAGCGCTGAATTCTACTGCACAAAATGCCTAGCAAAAACAGAAGAAGAATATTCAGAGGAAGAAGAGGAAGACGAACAAATTTAAAGATACGAACCAAAAGAAAATCATGCCAATGCTAGAAACAAAAAAAAAGCCTAAATATCTAAAAGAAAACTGCGAACACTACAATCCAAAAGATCCGAATGGTAGTTGTCTTCTATACCTAGGAGATTGTTTCCATGAAAACGGCGATACGGCAGCAGACACAAGATGTCTAAAAATACATCCACGTTCAGAAAATGAATTATGGGAATGGATGACTCCAATTCTTTGTTCAGATTGTAATGAAGTTATTTGTAATGATTGCAGTCAATATCATGACCACAAAGACAGTGAAGCAAAAATATTTGATGACGATTATGTACAAGCTATTTAAAATCATCACCACAATTCACTTTTTATTTTCAAGAAGTAAATCACTATTTTTTTCTTTATTAAAATTCGTCATAGCTAACGCTATTATCTAAAATATTTAACATGCTCTCAAAATTCCTATGCTCTAGAGATATGTGCAAATCCTGGAGTGACTATAATCCAATCTTCATCAATCGCTGCAATATCCCCGTTCATTGCAATGCAAGTTTTTCGAAGTTTGTCTATAGCACGCTTTAACTCAGAAATATCCTTTTCTCTCAAGTTTTTCACTTTTACAAGAACAATTGAGTTTTCACGCAACATTTTCTGAATTCGGTCAGCATCAATAAAATCTTCAATTTTATCGGTTTTAATCATTACCTTCCCACCGGTTTCTCCACCAGCTGCATCTAATTCGATGTACTCATCTTCACCAATTTCATTCATTCCGCCACCAAAAATCTTTTCAAAAACCATAACATCACCAACCTTCTTAATTTACTAAATATACAAACAATTATTGTATATTTTATTTACGTGTTTAAATATAAATAGACCTTTGTAACCATCAATTTTTACTATCTTCTCTAGCTGCCTCGGCCTCCAAGGCTGAAACAACATTCCAGATCTGTGTTCTTGTATACATAGGAATATTAGGATCGTTTGAAATCTCATCTAGAACGCTAACAACAGTATTAACTCGTATACTAGCAGAATGTTCCTCGTCTTTTAATTCCTTAACAGATTCTGTAATCTTGTCTTTAATGTTCCTAGGAACTGTTCTGTCTTCTGTAATTTGCTCTAAAAGAGGAATTATTTGTTCAAACATACTATAACACCATACAAGTTTTGATTAACCTTTGAGGTATTTAAATTCGCTCAAGTTTACCAAACCGTTTAGAAAGCTCACTAACCAAGAAATCCCGAACTTCTTTTTCTTTCTTGTCCTTCCCATTGGCACTCCCAGCCAAATCATGGCCTCCGCCACTTCCCCCAATGATCTTCCCGACCCCTGAAAAAATCTTAGACAAATCAAGTTTTCCCTTTAACCTATAATTTCCCCGACTAGAAATTCGAATCTGGTCTTTTTTATTTGCTATAACAACAGCAACATCTGCCCCACTTCTAAGTAAAGCTCTACAAGCAGCTGCCTCGAATGAAATAACCTTTGAAATAACAACTATAATTTCTCCATGTCTATAAACTTCCGCTCTAGTACATGCCTTCAAACAAGCTATTCGCTCAGACACCTCTATCTTAGATTCCAAGCTTTTCAAAATCTCAGAATAAGTAACACCTGAATGCAATAATTCAACCAAAACAGAAAATTCTTCTTTTTCCGCAAGTCTTAAATGAGCAGTATCTCCTACAATCCCACAAGCAATTATTTTTGCCAATTCATGGTCTAACTTTACTTCCAAGTCTTTCAAAACCTCAAAAACCATTTGAGCAGCTGATTTCTTTTCTTCATCCACCCAAAAAATTTCCCCAACCAATTTCCCTTTAGGGTGATGATCAATAACACAATCAGCCCGAAGATTTTTCACAGAATTCAACTGTTCAAGCACAGATGTGTCTACTAAAACAACATTCTGAAAATTAGCACAATCCGGATCTATTAAAAATTCATATTTCCCACAGAACCCGCGAGCCGCTCGACTAACAGACTCAGCCACCCCTATAGACACGTCTTTCCCAATCTTTTCCAATCCCAACTTCAAAGATATAGCTGAAGCCCCAGCATCTATATCTGCATTATGGTGAGTTAACACAAGTGTTTTTCCTTTCAAGTTTTTCAAATATTCTACTACATCGTCTTTCATACAAAGAATTACCGTGCCACTACATTAAATATGCATCACAAAACAACAATCAGATATTTAAGGTTGGGTAATACAACATTAGTTGTACTAATGTACACAACTATAATTTAGAAGGTGATTTGATGAATAATGGTTTAAATGACATTGGAAAGAAAAAAGAAAAACAAATTATTTCTGCACTCAAAACAGAAATACAATCACGTTATCAATTATTAACTAGAAAAAAATTAAGAAAAGATTATGCAGAATCACTTGCAAAACAAATGTATCAAGACAAGATACCAGTCGGTTACATGACCAAATTATTATTATCATACAGCCAACACACAACAAAAAAACAAGAAAAAGCATTTATTGACGTTTCTCGAAGATATGAAAACGACAGAAAACAAAAACAAGAAATTATGACAACAAATATGTTAGTAACACGAATGAAAAGAAATTGCAACGGATGTAGAAAGAAAGAAGAATGCCACAAAGAATCAGAATTAAGAGGCGTTGCAAACAATATAATAAAATATAGTATACCAATAGACGTAACAAACCATCTAAAACCATCAAAATCACCAATAGGTTTTGATTGGGCCGGATTATCAAACGATTCCAATATTATACAAATTCCAGAAAACATATCAGCAACCGCAATGTATGGAATCATGGCTGAAGAAATAAGAGAAATAAAAGAACAATTGTTTGAATTTTAAAAACAAAACTAAAGAATTCAGCGCAAGCTGAATTCTAAAAACACAAAAAAAAATTCTACATAATTAATTTTTTTCGCGAACGTTTTTTCTCCAATTGAACCAATAAAAAGGTTCTACGCAATTGATTTATCTTCTGCTGGCGCATCTTCATTTACTTTTTCTTTTCCCATCGCACCAACTAAAGCTTTCTGAATTGCTTCTTGATTTTCTTTTAACTTTTCTTTAAAAGTTTCTTCTTGTTTTTCCAAAGACTTCAATCGCAAATCAATTGTTTCTAACTTGTCGCCCAACTCTTTTTCCAAATCAGTTTTAGTTGACTTGATAAGAATCGGCCCAACTGTTTTATAAACATCATCTGTGTTTGCAGTTTTCAATTCTTCCACAGCTTTACCCAACTCTGTTTTCTGCATTGTAAAAGTATCTTTCTGCATAGCTACAGCTTGGAATTGTTGTTGCAAAGTTTGAAACTTCATTAACAATTTCTGTGCCTCTGGACTTATTTCTTGATTCATATTTTTCACCTCATAATTTACTACAAAGCAGCTATAGATATTCTCTATAAATATTCAAACATCTTTCGCCACTCTAATTAGCCTAACATAGGAATTTATTCCTGCTAACAAACCCGCAATTTCGCGCGCTTCAACTGTTAACAAAACTTTTCCTTCTCCCTCATCCAACTTAACATCAAACTTTTCATTTTGATCAACATCAGGTTCGATAGATTTTATAATTTGATCAGGATTTTCAACACCAATATCAATTACAGCTTTCATTATATTTCACCATTTTTGGTACAGCTTTTTTGTTCAACCCAATAAAAAGGTGTCTCAAATTGCCTTAACTTTCCTCAAAGTATCAGGTCGAGCTTTTGCAAGAATTCTATAACCACAATACGGGCATCTAATTTTTTCGTTAACTTGTTCCAGTGTAACTGGTTTTCGACAACTCAAACATTTGTAAATACAAACCACCTCATATTCTTTACTCGCAAAGCGAGCTATAGATAATCGCTATACACAATTATAAAATTATTCCCATTTACCTACTCGATCTGATGACAAAATTCCTGTCTTCATCTGCCTTTTGAAAGCATCTCCAACCGGACTACTTGGGAAATAAGCTGCGCCTGCAAATTTAACTTTACATTTGTTACAAGCCCATATTCCTGTAGCCACTCTTTTCAATGCTTCGCGCTCACAGTAAGGACATTCTTTTTTCTGTCTTTGCATCTTTTCAATTCTGGAAAAAATCTTCCGAGTCTTAGTACCATATCTAGCACCAAAACGTCCTGCTGATCCTGCTTTCTTCAATTTTGCCATAATAATCATCTCACAATAGCAGTTATACTAAATTCAAGCTTTAAAAAGGTTATATTTCGAGCAAAACGAGCTATAAATAATAACCATGAGCTATAAAATAGCTCAAAGTTTCGCTCTCAACGCTTTCCCAACCTCTATAGCCATATCTGCTGCTTTCTCCACTTCATCCTTAGTGAAATGTCCAATTCCACCTTTCTGAATAGAACAGATACTACCATCTTCCATTGTTGTTACTGTGATTCTAGCATCCAAAGCTTTCCATTCTTCCAATGAAGGATCTAATATAAGCGTATTTCCGATCTTCACAACTGTAATCGCAACAGGCTTGTGCGAAATTGGAAATTCATGCTTTTCATCTCGAAGTATTTTTTTGTTCTCTAAATCATACCCCAAAAGATTAGCATCTTCCAATGCTGCTAGCGCTGCTAGCGCTCCTGCATCAATTAAGTTTCCATCGTCACCCATAATATGAATGTCAATGTTAGCAGACCAAACAGCTTCTCCAGCTTTAACACAAAGTTTTTCAGTATCGATTGTTTTTGATTCCCTGATTCCTCTGTCAATAACCCGAGCCATTTCAACTGCCTCTGGTTTTGGAGGTCCTGTTTCAAAAGATGGATTTCCAAATGGTACAAATTCCAAGTCAACCATAAGGCTTCCTTCATTTGGACTGTCTGGATAAGGTTCCATAACTCTCAGTTTCACACCAGCTAATACAACAGTATCACCGATTGTAACTCGAGCAGAACCTTCCGCTGTATTAACAACTCCTTTTTCAACTTTAACATCTCGGAATTGTTCCATCTCACGTCCATTAATTCTTTTTCCATTCTTAATGGAGTTCTTAATAAATTTTATATTGTTATTCATTTGATTCGCCTCCGTATTTCTTTCGCAGAACTTCTTTTTGTTTTTCATAAACTTGTTTACATCCTTTCACAGCAAGTGAAAGCATTTTTGAAAATTCTTCTCTACTAACAACACCATCCATTTGCATGTGAACAAATTTGTCACTTCCACCTATAGTTGAAACAGCAAAATCTACTTGTCCATAATTATCTTCTGCCTTTCCAACATCCAATACAATAGTGTCATCAACTTTTCCTACTGCAACAGATGAAATCAAATCTTTCATTTCAACACCTGCATCTGCTAATGCAATTGCAGCTGCATTTATTCCAGCACATCTTGTTGACGCTGAAGCTTGTACAATATCAATGAAAACATCTATTCCACTCTTTGGAAAACCTTCCACAATAACAACACTTGAAAATGCTTCTGTAATTACTTTTGATATTTCAGTTCCTCGTCTACTGTGTCCTGGTCTTATTCGATCTTCTGTAGAAAAAGGAGCCATGAAATATTTACATCTCAATGTAGCTTCTTTTGGTTTTTGTAATCTTCGTGGGTGAAAAGTTCTTGGACCGAACACACCTACCACCGATTTTGTCGCACCGAATGAAAACATTCCAGATCCTTGTGCATGTTTCAAAACATGAACATCTGCATCCATTTTTCTAAAGTCTTCTAAACCTCTACCATCCAATCGTTTACCATCAATTATTAATTTTTCTGGCGCACCTACTTTACTCATGTACATCGCCTCCTTCTGTATTTTCCTCTACTTTTTCATCTAAGCACCCACAATTCTCTTCTTCTGTACAATCGCATTCTTCATCGCACTCACAGTCAGAAATTTCTTCTTCTGGAACATCTTTACCTCCTAAAAATTCAGTAACTCGATCTGTCAATCCAGAAGTGTGTGCTTCTTTTTCAATCATTCTAATAACTTCTATAGCTTTAGAAACATCGTCTCCCTTTAACCAAACAATTCCATTCTGCCCAACAATTATCTGACATCCTGTTCTCTTTTTTATCAGCTCGATCATTGAACCTTGTTTTCCGATTAGTCTAGGAACTTTTGACGGTGTAAACTTCAAAGTCATTCCACCTATCAACTTTTTCGCTCGGTGATCATTCATTGTCAAAGTTATTGATTTTGATTTTGCAACATTCAAAACTTTCACGTAAATAACATCACCAACATCAAAGTATCGTGTTATGTCTGTTCTCTTTAAGTCAACAAACTCTTCAACTCCTTCTGAGATTTGAAGAATCGCATCGTAAGGAGAATTTATATTCAAAATCCAAAATGCATTTTGCAAATCTGTAACAGTTGCAATTATCCCATCTCCTGATCTCGGATTATAAATTCCAGAAAAAGGAACAACTCCTAAGAATCTATCCTTTAACTTTACAAGTCCAAGTAATTTTGATTTTACTTCATCCCCATCTCGATAACATCCGCTACCTGGCAAATAATCAATTCCCTTTGCCATTACGTCCCCGGGCAAGACAACTTGCCGCTGTTTTACTAATATTTCACTTTCCATATTATTTCACCTCTATATTTTATCATAATATTTTTAATATTCCGAGCAAAGCGAGCTATAGGATTTACAAATCCTTTACAACTGTTTGCCCATGTGTCGAAGAACTAAGTTTGTCAATCAATTCTGCTTTTATACCGCCTGATAATTCCATTTGACATGAATATGATCCGTCATTAAGCCAGCTTTCTTTAATAGGCTTACCAAATCTATGTACTATTCCAGATGCCTGTGGTGCGTATTGTGCAGGGATCTTTATTTCAACTGTAACCTTTTCAAAACTTACTGGAATTATCCGTTGTATATCCTTTATAACTTCTTCAACTTGTTCTTCTGCTCTTCTCCCTAAAGTTAATTTTATTTTCGCTTCATCCATCGCTCGAAGTACTCTATCCTGTGGATGAGGAATTTTTGTTTGAGGATTAACGCCTTCCTTAGCAATTATGTAAGAAACCTTTTTACGCAAATCCTCCATCATTTTATGACGTTGTTCTGTAGTAAGTTGAACTTCGCCTTCTTTGATTATAATCTCTGAAATTTTCTTAATATCTGTCCCACCGAAAACTTTTCCTAAAACATCAGGCGAAACCTTTTCTCCTTTTCCTTGATCATGATATACATCAGGAGTTGCTACTAAATCCTCTAAAGCTATCTCTTTTCCATGCTTGAATTCCAAAGCTTTGTCAGGATCAACAAGAATCTCAAACTTTTCTCCATTTTTAGTCAATCTAGCTATTACTGATTTATCGATAGAAGCGCTCATGTAATCATCTTCCTATGTAACATTTTCTCCTTTAGTACTGTATGTTATACTCTTTCTTAAGCTTTTTAAAGCTATTCTAAATTAAGGTTTTCCTTAAATAAGTTGTGAAACCCTTATCCATACCAAAAATCAATATATGTATTATGAAAGAAAAAGGTTTGGTGTTGTTATCAGAAATGAAGGGTGATAAACCCGATGAAAGTACTATATATCATGAAAGATTAAAAAAACACTTACCAGAAGCATATACAACATCATTAAAAGAAGAAGACAAGGAATTAATGTATCTTGCTGATGGTGGATATGAAACATCATTCATGGATGACTTAAAACAATTCTTCAGGCGAATAAAAGCTCCAGATTACAGTGCACTCCAATTTGATGGAAACACCCCAAAAACACCAGATGAAATTAAAAAGGCAGAATTAGATTATGTTCATGAACGAAAAGAAGAATTTTCTCAAACTGCAGGTGAAGTATTATATGGTGGGTGTTTAGGGGGATCTACATTCGCAACTGGAATGTTCGCATTCAAAGGATTCCCAAAAGCAGCAGCTGTTATAGGAACTGTGGGTCTGGCAGCAACAATAATCGGACAATGTCTATTATCATATTATGACGATAAAAAAGAAGAAGATTATAAAACAGGTATAGCAAAATTAAATCTACCAGAAAAGTGATATTATGTATAAACCATTTAAAAAATCTAAATTTGGAGAAGGCATATCTGTAGAAAGAGACAAAGAAGCAAAAAAAATAATCTACAGAGTAGATAACGACTTAACTGACAAAAAAGATAACCAAATTCACATATCTCAAGGATGGCACAGATTTTTAGGATACACAATCGAAACAATCGATTATAATGAAAATGGAAAAGGTTTTCATGGAATCTGGGAACCTAAAAAAGAAAAGAAAGTTTTCTCATTAGGATATATTCCAGAAGAAATGAGATATGATAATCTACCACCAATCGATCAATATAATAACGATTTCTTAGAAAATGAAAAAGTTACTAGAAAACAAAAAATAAAAAACAGCACAAAGAAAGTCGGAAAAGGTATTCTAATTGCCGGTACGTGTGTAGTAAACATATTAGCATCTTATGCAAATTTCAAAGCAGGTGACGAAAGTTCTGGAATAGCATTTGCAGGATTAAGTATAGTAGCCCCATTAATGCTATACAATTTACACAAATAATAACAATATTAATTTCTCTATTTCCCATAAGCAAGCATAACAGGTTTAATTCCTAACAACACCGCAACCCCAAGAACATACCAAGGATCATAAGTTGTTAATTGTGGAATCATAATCGCTAACCAAATTCCGCCTACCATTGCAGACATTTTCAAAAGCGCATAATCCATAACACCTGCTTTCTTTTTCCATTTCTTCAAAGCCTTTTCAAAACACATAGTATCACCTACTTAGAAATTAAACTAACCGATATTAAAGGTTTTCTTTCGTAATTTTTCGCTGCTGTTTTTACAGTTTTTGGTACAGGTTTTTTGCATTCAAGCCAATAAAAAGCTGTTCAATAAAAAAGGCATTAGAAGTATTTCTTAATGAACTTCTGAGACTCTGTACTTCCGTGATATTCTTTAAACCCACTTTTATTAACAACTGACAATTCAACTTCTGGAAGTTTCAAATCTTTCTCACCAGCTTTCAGCGCTGTCATTGCCAATTTAATTGCTACATCTTCTGTCAAGTTAGGCTTCCAATTCTTTTGCAAAACTTTGAAAGCTTCAGGTGCTCCCTTTCCAATTGCCTGTGCTTTCCACGCATAGAAAGCAGAAGAAGGATCAATTTCAAATAATTGTGGTCCCTTTTCATCCACACCAGCCACAAGTAACGCAACCCCGTAAGGTCTTACCCCACCATACTGAGTAAATAATTGCATACGATCAGCTAATTCACGTACAGAACCTGTAACATGGACTGGCTCATTGTAAGTTAATTTGTAAACTTGTGCTTTCACCCTAGCACCATCCACAAGAACTCTTCCATCTGCCAAAAAACCAGAAATAGAAACAGCTAAATGATCATCTAACTGATGTATCTTATCGCTTCCAACTGTTGGAATAGCCAAAGGACTTATCGGCCTAACAGCTGCCAACACAACTCCATCTTTAAAAGTAACTCCTAAACAAGTTGTTCCTCGTTTAACAGCTTCTCTCGCATATTCTACTTGAAACAATCGCCCATCTGGCGAAAATGTAACTATAGCTCGATCATAACCCATATTTGGTACAGAATCCATGTAACTCACCTGTACATTGTTTCTAATTGGTGATATTTAAAGGTAACCAGAAGCGAAAAACAAAAGAAATTTATTATCATCACTTACCATGAGTGAGTTTACCAATAATACTAAACCAATTTCATCAGTATACACTAAGGATAGAGCAACTACAAATTTAATTTAACATCTGCCATTTCTTTTTTCGAAGCTTTAAACAATTCCTCTTCTTTATACTTCAACATATTTGCAAACATTGAATCAGGAATTGATTGAATTTTAATATTATACAAATTCACAGAATCATTGTAAAATTCTCTTCTATCTGCAATATGACTTTCCAAAGTAGAAATTCTATCCTGTAGTTTCAAGAAAGCTGCACTTGCCTGCAACTTAGGATAATTCTCAGAAACAGCAAACAAAGTTTTCAACGCCCCACTTAACATATTATTTGCAGCTGCTTTTTGTTTCAAAGTTGAAGCTTTGTTATAAATAGAACGAGCCTCTGTTATATCTTTCAATAACTTTTTCTCATATCTAACATATCGTTTTACAACTTGCACCAATTTAGGCAACTCACTATATCGTTGTTTCATCAAGACCATTATATTGGACCGAGATTTCTTGATATTATTCTTAAGTTGAATCAACCCATTATACATAGAAACAAAATAAAAACCAACAACTACAACTACTAAACCACCGACAACCATTGTAAACATAAAATAAATAACAATTCATAAGTTATAAAACAATCGTATTATTCAAAAACTCAAAAATGCCCACATAAAAGAAATCCCAATACAGATCATAAACCCCCCAACACCGACACCAAACAAAAACATATTTGTCAAATGCGAAGTAACATCCTTCTCATCTCTATTAGAAATATAGAAAACACCATTTTCCTTATCTACATCAATCATCAAAGCGTCTTCTTCTCTGCCTTTCTTAAATTCGCTAGGAACAGCCTTACCCATAACATAAACATCTGAACCAACAGGAACTGTAAACTCAGCCAATCTCAATGTATAATGCATTCCAAAAATATTTTTATAATGAATATTTTCACTATCCAAAACCCTTTCTATTTTTTTAGGAAGAACATTAAAAACATTTGTTGTAAAATTAAAACTTGGTTTTAAATCAAATTCTGCCTCATCAGGTTTAACTAAAATCTTTCCTGTACTATCTTTAACATAAAAAACAGGCTTATCTTCTCGATGAAATATTGGAACCCAGCTAGAACTTTTCCCACTCTTAACATATTTCTCAACTACAGTTTTATGATAAATACAATTTTTATTTGTCAATAAACTTTTTATTTTCTCTTTGAATACAGCCGATTTACCTTTAACCTCTACCAACCCACCTGCCACCGACCTAATTCTTGATGTTGGAATATTTTCAATAAGTTTTTTCTTTGAATAGCTTTTAAAACCAAAAATAAATAACCCACCACCAACCACAACAAACAACAACGGTGTTGTTGTCGCCTGGATATCAAAAGCAGTACCAAACGGGAGAATAGCTTGAAACACAAAATTCGCAACAACCACTAAAAAGATTGCAGCAATTATCCAATTAACATAGGAAGATTTAAAATTACCATTAAGTATCATACCAAGATAATAAGAAACTGATTGTTATTAAACGTTAAGTAAATGCTTCTAAACTTCTTTCGCCGAAAAACTTTTGCTTTGCAGCTTTGATTGTTCCAGAAACTCCTACCACCTGAACAACAACAGGAACATCCCCAACTTTTTGCACAAAAGAAAGTCCTGCCCTAACATTTTCTGTTCCAGTATGTGCACAACGAATCAATCCCATTTTTTTCTCAGTGTCATAGGTATTTTTTATTACCCAGATCCGAGTTTCAGACACACCCTTTTCACCCAAATATTCAATAAGAGATTTCCAAATAGTATTATACAAATCCTGAAATTCTACATTCTTTTCAGAAATAACTTTGTAAGCAACATAACGTTTCCTATACCTAAGTGTCGGACTCAAAAATTTCGGTTTTTTATCTGCCATAATAGTTCACCATAATACTTTACCAATTTTCTTACTATATACTATACATTCAATCTCCTATAACTTTCACTCCACGCACAGCCTCGCCTGCAAGTATCTTTCGATTCTTTTCAATGATTTCTCTTGGTGTAGTTGTAAGCGATGAATACCCTCTTCCCAAATCCAATCCAAAACTATCTGATATTGAAACTAACTGTCTAGGATCACGTAATTCCCATTTATTTTGCGCACCTGAACACCCAACAACTCGAACTTTCATCGCCTGACAAAGCTCCAAGTTAGTAGCAACATTCTGTAAAAGAAAAGCTCGCTGTCTTCGATATGATTTTAAAATCGGCCGGAAATTCACCCCAATAGCAATTCCGTTTTTTCGGCAAGCTCTCAAACACGGCTCATCTAAACCATTATCAATTCTTCCAGCATGTGGATTCAATAAAATATCTACCCGAGCATCATCACAAGCAGCGCGATTAACATTATACAAACCACCCCGAACTATAACCACTAAAAATAGATCCCGAACTTTTGAAATTTTCTGTTTCAAATCATTCCCATCTTTAGCATCAATAGAAATCCCTGCGACAATATCAATCCCTTCGACTTTCACTTCCGAAACTTTCTTCAAAAACTCTCGAAAATCCCCACCGTCATAATTACAATTAACCACAATCTGTGTATATCCTAAATCCTTCGCAAAGCTAACCATATCTTCAATACTGTCATCACCAATGCAAACGTTTGTAAAAACTTGCGAATCTGTAAAATCCATAATATTCACTCCATATCATTTCGACCACGATGAACTATAGCTATCATATAGTATCACCTATAAAGAATTTAATTTCTAAGCTTTAATATAGGCACCTAAGTGGCCTATTTTCGAACGTGAGTAAAGCCTCTTCCTCGTCCAAGCTGTCTAGCTTTCTGACCTGCCGCAGTTTTACCACGATAAGCACGACCACTCTGCTTTCCAACCCAATTATATTTAGGATTATTCTTAACTCCGCCATGATGAGGATCTACTAGAATGACCTCAAACCAGAATCGCTGACCATCTTCAGCTACATAATAAGCATTCAAAACTTCCATATTTGGGTGTTTCTTAGCTGCACGAACTTCTGCCACACGCTTTTTACCCATCTTAGAAGGCATAGAATATTGACCCATTTTAGAAGGTTTTCTACCCCGAACTTTCCGCTCTCGCTTTCCAGCTCCTTTTCCAACTTTAACTCTAACAATTGTAAATCCTTGTTTTGCTTTGTATCCCAAAGAATGAGCTCGATCTAATCGGGTAGGCTTATCCACTTTAACGACTGTTTCTTCCTTTCGCCATTTAATCATTCGTTCTTTCATTAAAGCTTTTGTAGCTTCGCTTTTCCAACTTTGTCTTAAGTACTTATACATACCCATAAAATCGCCTCACATTACATATGAAATGAACAGCTTTGCTGTCTATACACATGTTTCAAGTTGAGATAATTGTATAGTTAATGCTTATAAAGGTTAATCAAGCCTTTCAAAAACCAACTCATAAAAGTTCATCAAAGTCAGAGTCTTTTAACAACTTACAATCTATCAACAAATATTCCAATGTTGTAACTTCAGTCAAATTAACAATCTTATCAAAATATCCTCTATATTCTTTTGCTAAACCTCGATGATATGTAGAATCCCCTATCAACAAAGTTTCTTTTGGTTTAACTGTTTTAATTTTTTCAAATCCTCTCTTTCTTTCATTTGATACTTCCCCATCAGTCAACCCTCCTCACAAATGAAAAATAACAACATCATATTGATTTTTTAACATTTTTTCATAAAGAACAGTAAAACCCCTTTCACAATAATCAACTCTAAGCATGTCTGGATATGCACGTTCAAATGGTCCAATATGTCTTATATACAAATCCTCATGACCAAACTCAAGTTGATCACCCGAAAGTGCAAATAAAACCCGAATTTTTTTATCACTCATACACCTTCTAAAATCCCAAAAACATTTAAACAACCACACAAGAACACAAATGGTTAAATCTGATGGGAACAATTAACCAGAATGAAACGTTCTTTTCCAAAACACATATTTTCTAAAAAAGTCGAGCTTAAACAAGAATTTTCTGGTTCCAGTCCTCCAGCTATTTTCGTAGGTAGTTGGGGATATCCAAAAGTATTCACAGGATTTTTATCCCCCACTGAAAGCTTCAAAGAAGCAGCTATTCTCGATGCTCCTGAAACTTGGTATAAAGAACAAATCAGTTTAAAACAAGTTCTCTCCTTACGTGAACAAATGATTTATTCCAGATTCACAACTAGTGTAAAGAAACCTTCTTCTCGTCTAAACGAACTCCAAAAAGAACTTGTTCAAAGTGCTCGCCCCTGCGATATAGAAATAAAATTAAAGAAAATACCCACCTTCAAAATTAGCCACCACAAATTCGCCCCGCCTATTCCTTCTCCTGCTTCAATCGAAAAAGCAACAATAACTGAAAATCCAAAAATTCCTAAGAAGATTGATCGCGTAGTTAGCGACACAGACCTAAAAGCTTTAGGCGGAATGAAAAATTTATATAAAAACAAAATTACTGTCACCCAAATCCAAAAAATACTTTCAGCCGGTTTGTTAGGCTTAAAACACCGACGAATCATGGTCCCAACCAAATGGTCTATCACAGCCACTGACTCTAATTTATCAAAAGAAATGTTACGCGAAATCAAAAGTTATCCAGAAGTCTCCGAATATTTACTTTTTTCAAATACCTACTTAGGAAACCATTATCAAATTCTTTTAATTCCACGCTACTGGAGTTATCAATTAATTGAAATCTCTAACCCAGGAACTGTTTTCTCACAAGAATGGATCGACTGGGAAAGTTATCCACCCAGAAAAACCTACGCTTCCAGCTGTGTAGGTGGGTATTACGCAGCAAGGTTAGGAATTTGTGAATACCTAACAAAAATTCACCGCCAAGCAACTGTTTTTGTTGTGCGTGAAACAGATCCTTCTTATAACACTCCTCTAGGTGTGTGGGTACCGCGTGAAACTGTCCGAGGTTGTTTCAAAAACACACCAGAGAGATTTAGTAGCTTAGAAGAAGCTTTTGCTGTTATGAAAAAACGAACCAAAACCCCATGGAAAAAGATAGAACAAAAGAGCGAACTCCTAACAGAAATGAAAACACAAAAGCGTCTGAAAGATTTTATATAGAGAACCAAACATTATCCCTTCGCTGATCTTTATCTTTCTGAGAATCAGGTTTGTTTGCACGAGGTCGTTTAGTTTGTGGATCTGTACGGAAAGTAATCCCAACCTCTTTCAAAAACTTATTAAAACCTTCCTGTAATCCAATCAACTCTGCTTCTCCTTTCACTCCTGAAGTTCCTGTGAAAACCAACGCCCTATCAGAAATATAACTTAAGAAAAGCAAATCGTGATCAATTACCATTGAAGAAGCTTCTCGCCTTTCTGTAATCTTTCTAATCAATTTAGAAGCTATCACTCTCTGCTCAGCATCTAAATAAGCAGAAGGTTCGTCAAGAAGATAAACTTCCGCCTCCTTCCCTAAACACTTTGCAATTTCCACTCGTTGTAATTCCCCACCAGAAAGAGTATTCAAATCAGCTTCCATTAATCTACCAATTCCTAACGGAGTTATTATTTCATTTACAAAATCATTCCAACCAATATCTATTTCTTTTTGTAAGTGATCAATAACTTTTTCGTTCATAGAAGAAATGTACTGTGGTTTATAAGAAATCCTTACTTCACCAGTAATTTTCCCTGACACTTCGCCGATTTTATTGCTATTACCCAGTTTTAATTCCCCAGTTAAAATTTTCGCAAATGTTGTTTTACCCAAAGCATTTGCCCCGAAAATTCCTAAAGTTTCGCCTTTTCGCAAACTACCAGATTTAACACCCAATGAAAATCCACCAAGATCAACTTTCAATTCACCCCATTCAATAACTTTCACTGGAGAAACTTCCATGTCCTTTCGAATTTTATTAAAATCTAACGATTCTTTCCGCATCCTAACATTATCTTCCTTTATGTAACCGTCCAAAAACGTATTAATTCCCACCCGAGTAGAATAATTTTTCGTAACTATACCATAAGCCCCAGCAATACCATAAAAAATATGTATACGATCCGCAAGTAAATCCAAAGTTGCCAAATCGTGCTCAACAACCATAACCTCCTTCTCCAAAGAAAGCTCTCTCAACAAACGTGCAACTTTCAACCGCTGGAAAACATCTAAGTAACTAGAAGGTTCGTCTATATAATAAATATCTGCATCCCTTGAAACTGCAACCGCTATAGCCACTCGTTGCAATTCCCCACCTGAAAGATTTTTCAATTCTCTTTTCAACACAGTTTCCAAAGAAAGCTTTTTAATTATCTCATCTTTTTTCCCACGCTCATTAAACTTTTCCAAAAGATCCTCCACTGTCCCTTCCACCCCAGCTAAAACATCAACCATCTGTGGTTTAACAACAGCTTTTAATTTTCCTTCCTCCAATCGCTCTAGGTAATCTTGAAGTTCAGTTCCCCTAAAACTTGTAACAAACTCTGCAAAATTCACAGCTTGTTCTTTTCCTTGATTAGGTTTTATTTCTCCCGAAAGTATTCGCAAAGCTGTTGTCTTTCCAACCCCATTTGGCCCAAGCAATCCCACAACTCCTTGAGATGGAAAAGGCAATCTAAACAGTGTAAATCCGTTTTGTCCAAACCTATGAATCGGCTCTTCTTTCAACGCTTCAGGAGTATTAACAATCATAATCGCTTCAAATGGGCATTTTTTCACACAAAGCCCACAACCAGTACAGAACCCCTCATCAATAACAGAAAGTGGCCTTCCTGTCTTTTCATTTTCCCCAATATAGACACATTTATCCCCAGCCCTATTAATCGGACATACATGTACACATTCCTCTTGACACTTCTCGTGCTTACAATATTTCTTATCCACAATAGCAATTCTCATAAAAGAACTGTAGTAGTCAAGATTAAAAAGGTTAGCCATCCATACTGATCTTATGTTAATTGGTCTAGTAGGAAAACCCAGTTCAGGAAAAAGCACATTTTTCAATGCATCCACTTTAGCGGGTGTGCCTACAGCTTCCTACCCATTCACAACAATCGAACCTAACACAGGAACAGGCTTCGTCCGCGTAAAATGCGCTTGCCGAGATTTTAATACCCAATGTAACCCACGCCACGGCTACTGTAAAGAAGGCATTCGATTTGTTCCTATAGAACTAGTCGATGTTGCAGGTCTAATCCCTGGCGCACATGAAGGAAAAGGTTTAGGAAATAAATTCCTAAACGATTTAAATCAAGCAGATATTTTAATTCATGTTATAGACTGTTCTGGTACAAGCAACGAAAAAGGCGAGCCATGCGAAAGCCACGATGTAACTAACGATATTAAATTTTTAGAAGAAGAGCTTGACAGATGGTATTTATCAATTCTAAAAAAAGGATGGCAAAAATTCGCTAGAAAAATACAACAAAACAAAATAGATATTTCCTCCGCGCTAGCAGAACAAATGTCATCATTCAAAGTAACAGAAAAAATTATAGACAAAGCATGTGATGATTTAAACTTAGATAAAGATCATCCACTAAGCTGGACAGAAGATCATATGTATTCTCTAGCAATAGAATTACGAAAAGCAACTAAACCTATATTGGTAGCGTGCAACAAAATTGATTTGCCTACAAGCAAAGCAAACTATGAAAAACTAAAAACAACTTTCCCAAATTATACTTTTATTCCATGCGCAGCTGACTTTGAGCTCGCTCTACGTGAAGCATCAGAAAAACAATTAATAGATTATTTACCCGGGAGCTCAGATTTTAAAATTATAGACCCTAAAAAATTAAATGAAAAACAAATCGCTGGTCTGAATCACATAAAAAAATTCCTAGAAAAATGGAAAACAACAGGTGTCCAAGAAGTTTTAGACAAAGCTGTTTTCGATTTTCTAAAATACATTGCAATTTTCCCAGGTGGTATGAAAAAATTAGAAGACCGAGAAGGAAACAGGTTACCTGATTGTTTCTTACTTCCCCCAAACACAACTGCTTACAGCTTTGCAAATCATATACATTCAGATCTAGCAAAACATTTCTTATTCGCAATGGACATAAGAACAAAAATGAAAATAGGCAAAGAACATAAATTAAAAAATCGTGACGTCATTGAGATAATTTCAGCTGCAAAATAATATTTACTGCGAAGCAGGTATAGATAACCCACCTCGCATCAAAATACAATTATTTCTTTTTATGTGGATGTTCCTTCTTTTTGAAAAACTTTTTGTATATGAAATACACAACCAACAATCCAATTCCTAATGGGATCAACGAAAAGACAAATCCAATTATTCCAAAGATAACATTACTAAATGGATCTGTTATCATCAACTTCACAGTGTAATTTTCATTATACTCATTGCTAAATGGATCTTTGTATTTCATTGTAAAGTCTAATTCCTGCATTCCCCATTCAGTATCACTAGGCACATCAAATACAAATGTTTCTGTTTCATAATCGTCTGAATCAACACTTCCCAAATATTTTAAATTGTCTCCAAACCCAGCTGACAAATACTCTGCTGATGTAGTACCTGCATTTGATATTCTCACAATAACAGTTCCTCTACTTCCTGGAACAAGACCACTTTGCTCTTCAACCATTATAATAAAGTCCTTTGATCCTGTAACTTTCAATCCAAAATTTTTCTCTATTGTATATGTACTCCCCTTATTTTCATCCATGTAAGTTATTGTAACCGGAACACTATACACACCCACCTCAGTGTCGGGATCAATTGTAATTTCAAATTGAGCAACACCTTTTGTAAATTTAGGTATACTTGAAATGTATGCATCATTTGTTTCTGCAACGAATGCATCTGATTCACCCAATTCAATTTGCACATCCTTAGCAGTTCCTTCACCATTATTTTTAATAGACAAATTCATTACAATACTAGATCCTGGACCAACTACCTTATCATAATCTGCTCCTAAGATCTGTAAAGATGGTAATTTCTTTATTGTAATCGGCACATTAACACTAAGTGTTTTCTGAGATGATGTTCCCGGATAATACTTAACATTAGCATTTAGATTTACAATTGATGTATCTGAATCACCATCTGCTTTTACAACAACAGTTACATCTTTCGATTGTAAAACTGCTAACCCACCAACATTCACACTTTTAGGTGAAACTTCTAACCCGTCTCCAGCAACTAGGAAAATTTCTATACTACGCATTTCAACTGTTGTACTTGGATTCGTTACTGTAAATGTCACAGTAGTTTCTCCTCCTGGATGTATTTCACTATCAGCAATCACATATTCAGTTGATAGTGTACTTGTAGTAGCTACTACCACGTTAGCAAACATAACTAAACAAAGTAACGCCACCAATACAAAATTTTTCTTCATTCAAATCACACTCCAATTATAATTTTATTTTTTAATTTCATTTTCAAAAACATTTCTTTTTAATCTTATTCATACCTCAACGCATCTACAGGTTTCATATCAGAAGCCTGCTTAGCAGGCAATGTTCCTGATATAGCACCTATCAAAAACGAAAAACCTAATGCAAATAATATTAACTCCCATGTAACTGACGCCTTAAGCATTGCAAAACCCGAACCAGCTGCTATTACCTCTACTCCTTTAGCAAGACCTATACCAATACCACAGCCTATCGCCCCTCCTAACAATCCCATCATACCAGACTCTACCAAAAATATAAGTAATATGTCATTATTTCTCGCACCTATTGCCTTCATAACACCGATGTCTCTTGTCCTTTCCATAACAGTCGTATACATAGTATTCATAATTCCTATTCCACCAACCACAATAGAAATCGCAGCAATTCCTATAACAACAATCTGAACTATTCCCATAAGATCATTAACACTACTCAATAATTGTTCAGAAGTTTGAACAGTAAAACTTTCTTCCCCTTCGTTTTCATCACGCTTATCTCGTAATTCCTCCTTAATGTCCTGAGCTACATCATTTGGTACAAAACCATCTCTAACTTCCAACATAATCATTGATATCTCATCTTCTTCTTCAAAAATATCCCGTGCGATATCCATTGTAATATATAATTGACTATCGTCTTGAGCATTTCCAATTCTTCCATACACACCAACAACATCAAAATCATAACCCTGAATATTAAGTCTGTCCCCAACATCGACTTCCCTATCAAACATAATTTCTGATACGTCTATTCCTATCGCTACCTTATACTTATCATCATCTCGAAGTTCCCTACCTTGCTCTATATCAAAACCTGACATGTCCTTAAACATCTCACCAGCTGAACCAGGAGGCATTCCAATTATAAGTTTATGTTTAGTTTGTTTTCTAAATTTAACAGGCGCTGTCTTCATTATCATTTCAGCTGTCTCACCAACACCCCTTACCTTTTTTATCAATTTCAAATCGTCATCATCTAAAATAATTGATGATGTAAACGCACTCATCATCCCAACTCCACCCTCTCCACCAGGCATAATCATTATTTTATTTGAACCCATCTGCTCAAACTGTTCATTTACAGCATCTTGCAATCCTGCACCGATTGACATCAAAGAAACCACAGCTGCAATTCCAATAAATATTCCTATGATTGTCAAAAAGCTTCTTGTTTTTCTGTGCGTAACACTCTGATACGCAAAATTTAAATATTCAATTAACATATTATCGCCTATACACATATATTCATTTTACTATCTTACCATCAAACAACCTAACTCGTCTTTCCATAACATTTGCAATTTTAGTATCATGTGTAATAATAATCACTGTCTTTTTTTCTTTCTTGTTTAAATTGACTAACAAATCCATTATCATTTTACCTGTTTTACTATCCAAATTCCCAGTTGGTTCGTCTGCTAAAATTATTTCTGGATCATTCGCCAACGCTCTAGCAATAGCAACTCTTTGTTGTTCACCACCACTCATTTCCTTAGGTCTATGAGTCATTCTTTCCCCCAAACCAACCAACTTTAAAAGATTTTCAGCTTTTTCAAGTCGTTCCTCCTTTGAAATGCCCTGAAAAATCATAGGCATCATAACATTTCCCAAAGCTGTTAAATTTGTTAACAAATTAAACTGCTGAAAAATAAAACCAATTTTCTTCCCTCTCACTTGAGCCAAATCACTTTCATCCATATGAGAAATATCAATACCGTCCAAGTAAACACTTCCTCTAGTCGGTATATCCAAAGACCCTACCATATTCATAGCAGTTGATTTACCAGAACCACTTGCTCCAATAATAGCAACAAATTCTTGTGGGTATATTTTTAAATTCAAACCTCTAAGTGCAGGTACCTCTACATCACCCATACGATAAATCTTCCAAACATTTTTCAATTCAATTACTGGTTTTTTTGCCATAATATTAACTCCACTTAAATTTTACCAAAAAGGTATACGTATCACTTGCCCTTTATTTTATCTAACATATTAATCATTGCAATCATCTTTTCCATCATTCCCTGTGAAATCACAATCTGTTTATGATAATTTTTTAGTATTTCTAACTCTTCTTTTGATGTCTTGCTTTTTAATTTCTTGTACCTACTAATTATCTCTGGTAATTTTTTCTTAGAAGGTAAAATAACTTTTTCATATTTTCTTTTCATTAATCGCAAACCAACCGCCATAAGATCCTTTTCCATATAAAAATAAACTTTCTTTGACTTTGGTTTTCTCATTCTCTTAATAAACCCAAACCGCTCAACCGTCTTCAATGAAGTAGAAACAGAAGACAAACTATAACCTGTTTTTTTAGCCAACTCTTCTAAAGAAATCTCTTTTGTACTAACATACAGTGTAGCTATCAACCGAGAAGAAAGCTCGTCCATCCCATTAGCCTTAACATTATCTCGTATAAGTTCTTTGAACTCATCTCTAGGAGTTTTATTCACAGACATATTCATCAACCTAAAACATCAACACATATCCAAAAATTTTACTTTCTAAGCTTTCGGTATATACTGAAAGTTGTAAATGAAAGTATTTAAAGCTTACGGTAATATTTCTGCGAAGCAGCTATAGACAATATCTACAGAAAATATTAAAGCCTCAAATCATTCACAAACCCATACTTCTTACTATATTTAGTAACAGGCAACTGCAAAACAACTTTCCCAACAAGTGCACCAATAGCCACCCCAACCAACACATCTAATGGATAATGAACACCAATATAAACTCTACTCAGCGCTACTAATCCTGCCAAACTATAAAACACTGGCTTATACTTTGGAAAATAATGTCCCATTATAACAGCTCCCACAAAAGCAGTTGATGTATGTCCAGAAGGAAATGAAAAATCCCCTTCCCAAAGAAGCGTATTAATTCCCTCCAACACGGTTTCGGGCCTACCCCTTGCTACTAAATTCTTAACAACAAAAATAATCACACTATTAATCAAAAGCCCCAATCCAAGTGTAGCCCCAGCCACTTTTTTCTTCAAAATCAAATATCCAGCAATAACAGTCCAGAAAAAAAGAGAACCAAACTTTGTTATAATAGGCATCAGCGAATCAAAAAACGGATTTGACATACCTAAATTGATTTTCTGGAAAAGAATTTGATCTATATTAACTATTTTATCTATTGCCATGTAAATAATTATAATGTTTTATTATAAAAACCTCAAAATAGATGATCCTTCTTCAGTGTATTCTCCGCGAGAAGATTCTGAGCTAATGGCTGAGGCATTAGAAAAATTCATAAAACCACGAGCAACTAAGTTGCGAGCTATAGAAATAGGATGTGGATCTGGATTCCTATCAATACTGGCTTCCAAGTTAGGAGCTAAAATCACTTCCGTAGATATCAATCCTTCTGCCATCTCAACAACTCTAAAAAACGCCCAGATGAACAACGTTCAATTAACAGCCTTCCAATCAGATTTATTCGAGAACGTCTCTAACAAATTCGACCTAATTTTCTTCAATCCACCGTATTTGCCTGATAACGATAATATTGACGGTAAAGAGACTTGGGCCGAGGGAAACACTATCGCTAGATTCATCACCCAAGCAAAAGCACACCTAATCCCCAACGGATCAATCCTCCTGCTCATTTCATCCCTAACCAAAACCCCAGCCCTCAATCTCCTAAAAAAGCAAGGATTTACCGTAGAAATCATCGCAAAAAAGAAAATCCCATGGGAAGAACTATCAATTATCCTTGCGAAACCTATATAAGATTCCTCTAGACAGTATATTCATGAAAAAGATGCTATTATGCTCTATTTTAATATTATTCTTAATCGTACCGATAGTTTCAGCAAAATCTGTCCTCTACATCTCAAACAAGACAGCTGGACTCGGAACAGACTGTTCTGAATTAAATCTACAAGATTCTGCATTTTGTTCAAGATTGAAAGGATTGGGTTACGAAGTGAAAACAATCGATGACCTAAGTGTAGATGAAAGCACAGTTGTGTGGACAGATGCCCTAGCGGACATCGACATGATATTTTTAGGTAGTAATACAGAAGGATTAGAAAATTTCTGTCAAGAGATAAAATCCGCATCCACAGGAAAAAAAGTATTTGCAAGTTTTAACTCAATACACTACACATCAACAGAACCTTGTTCAATCACTTTAGAAATAGTTGATTCATTATTCCCAAACAACACAATCATCCACAAAAACGGATATGTTACCGATACAAACAACTATGAAACAAAAGGATTATACGAAGGGGCACATGACTTTTATGATCAAAACTTTGAAATCAAAGTTTTCTCCGGAAGTGACGGAACCATTAATTCTTATGGAAAACCTTCTGGGCAATCAACCGATTATTACACATCTGTAAAAGTAAACACAAATAGTGTTTTCTGGGGATACGATCACCCAACAAACTTCACTGAAACAGCATGGGAAGTTTTCGATAGAACAGTCGAATCATTAATGGGCGACACAAAAGATGATCTAATAATAACAACAGTTCCTACATTATTGACAAAAGATAAAAACTTTTTTGTTTTTGTAGAAACAAGAAAAGACGCATCAGAAAACGGAACATTAGAATATGGAACCGAAACAATTAACTTAATTTTTAACAATGAAAGCGGATTCTGGAAAACCGATTCATTTTCACTCCCTTCTAACTCAGAAATTTCTACAGAAATAGAAAATATGAACTCTATAAAAACTCTAGAAGTCGGTGATTTATCAATAGGAATATTATCTGGAGATTTCAAAAACGATTATACAATATCAGCAACTGTTAAATCAGGAGAAGACTTTGTTGATACAACTGTTAATTATCGATTATTAAAAGAGAATTTAGACGTTTATGATTCAGGAACATTAGAAAAAGCAACAGTACAATATGAAAAACAAATAACAATAGATTCTGATATTAAAAATTTAATTTTAGAAGTTTATGCTTCATCAGGAGAAGACTTTGGTGGTTCTTACAAAATAATAAACAGGGGCCAATCATTATCTCCAAAATATTCAATAACACCGGAAGCTTGGACAATAACAACAAAAGAAAATAAAACATTTACAAGAACTTTCAAAATAGGAACTGGAGTCAACACAACAATGAACAACATAAAACTTTCAAAATCCGGAGAAATTTCATGGGATATAGAAATTGATATTACTGACATGTCTAAAAAACTGAGTAAAGAATCTTACACAACATTCGAAGCAGAAATAGATACAACAGATATGGAAGAAGGAAAATACTCTGGTTCAATAACAGTTGAATCAGACGAACACATACTAGAAATACCTGTTCTTGTTTATTTCTTAAACACATCAGGAGACTGGCTTTCAATAAAAGATTACACATGGAAAATAAGTTTATTGGAAGATGAATCAAAAACACAATCATTCACAATAAAAAATAAAGGAAGTTATCCTTCCACAGATCTAGAAATGACAATACAGGGTTCAATACACAACATGATAGAACTACAATCACAACCAAATTCAATTGAAGCTGGAGAAGAAGGAGAAATAAATTTCAAAGTTAATACCGACAATTCAAATCCAGGAGAATACAAAGGAACAATCATACTAACCGGTGCAATGGGTATAGAAAAAATAATAACAACAATAACTGTTGTTGATGAAGACGATTATGATGTTGAAAATGTCGAAGACAGATTAGAAATAATAAATAGAAAAATATCTTCTTCCGGAACACCCGACCAAAACGAAAGATTAGAAAACATAATAGACAACATAAACGACGCAAAAGACAAATGGGACGAAAACAAATACGGAGAAGCTTTAGAAATTTTAAATGTTGTAAAAAATAATTTAGCAGCACTAGAAGTTGAGCTTGACAATGTTTCAGCTGACGGCCCAGACTTCCTATTCATAATTTTATTATTAGTTGTAATCAGCGGCGGTGCTTACTTACTTTACAAAAACAAAGACAAATTAACTAAAAAGAAAACAACAACAGACAAAAAAACATCCAAACGCAGATCTTTCTTACCTTCTGAAGAAAACTACAGAACAGAATATTATTAATATTCCAAGCACAGCAAGCTATAGATAATCTATAGATAATATTTCTTGTAGATATAAAAATTATTTCTTTATCATCAAATCCTTCAACTTACCCAAATGTGTTCCGTCCAAAAGAATTATTTCACTATTCTGAAAATCAGAATTTTTCAAAATCGGACAATAAGCTCTAAACTTTTCAGAATTAATCGCTGATCCGCCTTTCAAATAAGTAAACGATGGAACAACAATAATTTCTTTACCATCGTTTGTTTTTGTTTTAACCCAACAATGTTCAACCATACGAATACCAGATGACCAAAACTCCACTGAAGGATGTATATGTGACATAATTATTATATCATAATCCTCTTTGATTGGTTTTGTCCGGCCATGTGTAAAATAAATATTATTTTCAACAAAACCGACCGAATCGTAAACCTTAGTATTTTCTGGAACAAGCTTTTCAAGCTCGCCGTCGTGATTACCCTTTACAACTGAAACTTTAACTTTATCTGAAAAATACTTTAAAAATCCAGGAACTTCCCGTTGTTCTTGACGGCTAGGTAAAGGCAATTTATGCCGAACATCGCCTAAAAAAATCATATGATCAATCTTATGAGATTTTAATATTTTATCAATCCGCTCTTTAACTTTTTCGGTTTGAAACGGAACAGTTATACCCCCAGAAGCAAAATCTGTCTCTATACCCAAATGTAAGTCACCCAGCACAAGCGTTTTACCAATAATCAATGCCCCTTCTTTAAGGAATTTGAATTTTACCATAGAAATCATTGTAAAACAATGTTTTTATCCTTTAGGTACACTAATAATTGTATGAATTCTGACAATACAATAACAGGAACACCTATAGGAAAACCCATGGGCACTATAATATCATCAATTGAAGGACCTAGCTCAGGCGGGTTTAGATTCATTGTTGATGAAAAAGCCAGAAAAGGCCAATTCGTAATTGTCGAAACAATAGAAGGAAAAGTTGTTGCAAGAATTTCTGACATAATAAAAACAAATAGATATTTCGAGCGGGCAGAAAGTGTTCAAGAATTTGAACGTTCAGGGAAATCTTTAACAGATATGTTCCCAACAGACAGATGGGAATACCTAATTGCAGAAGCTGTTATATTGGGAGTTTATGCTTTCAATGGAATGTTAATAAGATCTTGTTTTCCACCAAGTCCAGGATCTAAAGTACAATTAGCAGACAACAACACATTATTTAATTTTTTCGGTCTAGATCATGAAGGAATGGATTTAGGAACTGTCGAACACCACGATTTAAATGTTAAACTAAATCTAACAAAACTTTTACAAAAACATTTAGCAGTTTTAGCGATAAGTGGTGCAGGAAAATCTTATTTTGTTTCTTGTTTGCTTGAAGAACTTATGGACAGAAAAAAACCAAGCCCAGCTGTAATTGTTATTGATACGCATGGGGAATATACTGGTTTTGTAGATGATCCAAAATATTCTAAAAACGTTTCAGTTGTTTCTGGTAAAAAATTCAAAATCGGTGTACCAGGACTTTCAGCAAATTACTTTTCAGAATTTCTTTCTGGTATGAGTTCTGTCCAGAGAAGAGAACTTAATAAATTTTTATCAATAGTTGGAAAAAAATATAGAAATTCTCCTTATGATGTAAACACAATACTATCTGAAATAGAAAGTAGTGATATAAAATCCACAACAAAAGAAATTTTATATACGATATTATTTGATCTTAATAGAACACGTTTATTTGGAAGTTATGATAATCCTTCTTTGAAAACTTTAGCAAGTCCAGGACATTTAACGGTTGTTGATATTTCTGATATTGTTTCTCAAAGAGAGAAACAAATTATTGTTACATACTTAGCAAGAAAATTATTCAATGCACGCCGAGCAGGAATGATTTCACCGTTTGTTTTGATAGTTGAAGAAGCACATAATTTTGTGCCTGAAACCACTGCACGTGAACATGCGATTAGTAGAGGAATAATACAAACAATTGCTAGGGAAGGAAGAAAGTTTAATGCATCACTTTGTTTAATTTCTCAACGTCCAAAACAACTTTCTACAACCGCACTATCCCAGTGTAACACACATATTATTTTACGGGTTACAAACCCATACGACTTAGATCACATCGGAAAAAGTTCTGAGGGTTTAACAAAAGATGTAGTAAAAACAATTTCGTCTCTCCGTGTAGGTGAAGCATTAATTGTCGGCGAAGCTGTTAATCACCCACTATTTCTAAAAGTCCGAGAAAGAAAAAGCATACCAAACCAAAAAGGAATGCCATTAGAAAAAGCATGTGAAGAATTCTGCAAAGAGCGTGAACAGTTAAAAGAAGATATCAAAGCATTCTAGATCCATATTTAAAGATTAGAACAAATAATAAATCATGGCAAGATTAAGTGATTATAATTGGAGCGCGCAACACAATACAGACAGTAAATGTCTTGATTGTAAAGATCCATGCAAAACAGATGAAGAAATGCAAAGAAATGTATTATCATACAGTGAAGACACTTCAGGAAGCGATTATGTTTCAGGATGCATCAAAGAATAAATAAAAATACTTAAAGTTCAAATCCCAATTCTATAGATGTCCCAACAGATGCTTTTTGAAAAGGAAAAAGTAAAACAAAAATTCACAATAACACAATACATGGCGTGGATGGAAATAAAAGGTAGATGCACGACATGTGGAAACAGAAAAAATTGCTTAATACAAAATTTCGAATCTTACAAATTAGAATTCTATCCTAACAACTCTATTAAAGAATGTAGTGCTTATTTGTAAATTATAAAAAATAAAAAATACTGGTGAAAAAATCACCAGCTATAGAAAGTTCTAAACTGCTTCGCCTTCTTTCCCTTCAAAGTTCTGCTCAGTTGTTTCATCTGTAGGTTCGTCTGTTGTTTCTTCTGAAACTTCTTCCACAGGTTCTTCAGAAGTTTCTACAGGCTCATCATTTGTTTCTTCCACAGACTCTTCCTCTGTAGTTTCCTCTGTAGGTTCTTCTGTTCCCTCTGCAGTTTCTTCTGTTGCTTCTTCAGAACTTCCCTCAGAATCTTCCCCAGTAGCATCTCCAATAACTTCTCCTACTCCGTGGTTTCCTTTTATTTCAGCGATTCTTATTCTGACATTGTCCCCTTCTTTAACACCAGCTACGAAAACAACAAAGTTTTTCACTCTAGTAATTCCGTCGCCTCTTCGTGTTAATTCTTTTATTTCAACGTCATATTCTTCTCCAACTTTAATTGGAGCTGGCTTACTTGGTCTATTACCAAACCCGCCTCGGCTACCGCCACCGAATCCACCGCGATTACCACCGCC
>Ga0233437_1001766_pt1 | contig 36861 bp, 32 predicted proteins | sample SI_122_August201_FD_182714 | JGI IMG/M metagenome (GOLD analysis project Ga0233437, IMG submission 182714) | Seawater microbial communities from Saanich Inlet, British Columbia, Canada - SI_122_August2016_200_MG | ecosystem: Environmental > Aquatic > Marine > Inlet | place: Canada: British... | reverse complement strand
TCGAAGGCCAGCCTTTTTCTTTTGGTGAATTTCGAACCAAAAACCATATCACAAAAACAAGGAGTCCGGTTGATACACCAATAACCTGGAAAACGATTCGCCAGCCAAAGGCTTTTGCCAGCCACCCCAATCCGAAAGTACCCAACAGCACACCGACGCCACCCAATGATGTGATGATGCCCTGCATTTTTGCGAACTCACGGACTGCAAACCATTCTGCTGCAATCTTCATTGTGGCGATAAAAACTGCTGAAACTCCAAGTCCAACCAGTCCACGTCCAATCATGGCAACTTGTATCGTTGGGGCAAAACCAAAAAGCAGTGCCCCGAATGCTGCGATACCCAAGGAAAAGGACACGGTCTTCCGAGATCCTACAGAATCACACAACAGTCCGGCAGGAATTTGCATAGCAGCATAGACATAAAAATATATTGAAGCCATAACGCCTATCATAGTTGCATTACTATCAAGATCCTTCATTATATCTTTTGCGACTACGGCAACAGACATCTGATTAAAAAAGACAAGAATATAGGCTGCTCCCAGAGCAGCAAATATTGCCCATCTGAAACTAAGTACCCGATTCATATGCTCATTATTCATATTTTCCCTTTTAGTAGAAAAACTGGGCATCTTTTTTTTACCGGCAGTCAGCAAGCCATCCGCCAAAGCTTTATACGATTAGGATAGGAAAGCTATTTTTGTCAAGAAAACTATGAAAAAAAAACATAATTGATCCCTCTACTCAAAAAGTTTTTCACGAATCAGAAAACAAGATCAGCGATAAACTTTTCTAAAAAACTATACAATTTAATCCAGACAACATAGAATATTAAAAATTGGATTGGAAAAGAATAATTAGCATGCGGATTCTGAGTTTTGGAGAAATATGATGGTTAAAAAAGCCACTTATGAAGAATTGAAACAAAAGGTTGTGAGGCTGGAAAAACAAGTCACAACTTTTGAACAAAATGAAGTTTCTTTAAAGGAGTCGGAAAAAAGATATAGAACACTTCTTGATTTTGCACCCTATCCCGTTGCAACATTCACTTTAAAAGGAAATATCTCATATCTAAATCCGGCATTCACTGAAGTCTTTGGATGGACATTTGAGGAAATGAGGAGTGGAAAGGCTTTGTTTATTCCTCAAGGACTTGCTCTTGAGACATCAGAAAAGGTCAAAGAACTTTTTAAAGAGAGGAAAGTAATACGATATGTAACCAAGCGACGATCAAAGGATGGCCGAGTCCTGGATGTCCTGGCAAGGGGGACTGTTTTCTCAAAATCAGAAATGGGTGTATCTGGAGAACTTGTCATTTTCAGGGATATTACAAGGGAAAAGCGGATCGCTAAGAGTAATGATGCAATGCTTAGGATCAGTATGGCACTTCCAAAATACCCGGATCTTGAGGATCTGCTTGACTATATCAGCAGTGAAATCAAACGGTTGTTGGATACACAGGGCGCTCTTGTCATCCTGTTGGATGATGAGAAAAAAGAATTCTTTTTCCCGGGTGCGGCATACGATGACAATGCAACCAAAAATAAGATAAAAGAAATTCGTTTGCCCATGGATAGCATGGCCTCGGGACAGGTTGTTAAGACAGGAGTGCCGCTAATTGTAAATGATGCTTACAAAGATTCCGGGCTATATCTTAAAAGAGATAAAGAATTTGGATATTCTTTTGATAATTATGTGTTGGTTCCCATAAAAAGCAGCGATAGAATTATAGGTGTTCTGGCAGCATTTAATAAAACAGAAGGGATTTTCGAACAGGCTGATATGCAATTGCTGGAAATGGTTGCCGGGACTGTGGGGCTTTCTATTGAAAATGCACGTTTTTCTGATGAATTAAAAAAATCGCATAGAGAATTAACAAGTCTTGACCGGGCAAAAAGCAAGGCAATTAATCATTTGTCCCATGAACTAAAAACACCTGTCTCTATATTCAGCGGTACATTGAATATACTCTCAAAAAAACTTAAAACCCTTCCGGATGAAACCTGGAAACGCTCAATGGACAGGGCTAAAAGAAATGTTGAACGGATCAAGCAACTTCAGGATGAAATTAATGACATCATATTGGAGAAAAGGGTTGAAACAAAAAAATTTCTTTCATATTTTGTGAATCAATGTGCTGATTTACTTGAGAATACCATAGAAAATGAATCAGGTCAGACCCCCCTGATTGATCGAGTCAGGACACGTATTAATAAAATTTTTGAAATCAAAAACAACGAACCTGAAGAAATTATGCTTAATGAATTTATCAAACACCGTCTTGAAAATCTGACGCCTAAGTTTCATCATAGAGTCCTGGAAATCGTTCAAGATTTAGATTCAACACCAACGATTTCAATAGCAGTTGAACCTTTGCAAAAAATGATAGATGGTTTAATAAAAAATGCTGTTGAAAACACACCGGATCATGGGAAAATAAAGGTTATGGTTTCCAAACAGGAATCAGGCGCAAGGCTCGTGGTTGAGGATTATGGTATTGGAATTATTGCTGACCATCAGCAAAGAATTTTTGAAGGTTTTTTCACCACTCAGGAAACATCGGGCTATTCTTCAAAAAAGTTATTTGACTTTAATGCCGGCGGAAGAGGAGCCGACCTGTTACGTATGAAAATATTTTCTGAACAATATAATTTTTCTATTGATGTCACATCTAACAGGTGCAAGTTTATTCCGGGGAAAAACGATATCTGCCCTGGAAATATTGATGATTGTACTTTTTGCTCGGATAAGAATGATTGTTATCAATCAGGCGGATCAGTCTTTACCGTGAATTTTAAATGTGAATCTTACTAAATAGGTGTTTTATTAACTATAGCTGATTTTTGACGATATATGTTCCAGCTTATGTGACAAAGTAGCGCAGTAAGAACAAGCAATCCACCAATCAAAGTTCGAATTGTTGGGATTTCATTATGAATCAGCCACATCCATATCGGCCCTAACACTGTTTCGACAGTTCCCAGAAGTGCTGCAAGGGCTGAAGGAATTATGCGTACTCCCGTAACAAAAAAAGCAAGACCCACACCAAGATTCAAACTTCCGAAAACAATTAGGATTCCCATATCAGGTAGCGTAACCACAAAAGTACTCGCCAAAACTCCGGACACACAAGCCGATATCACAGTACCCAGGCAAACCGCCGGAACCATGCGTACATGAGCATACCGCCTTGTAATAACAGTAGCACAGGCAAAAGAAAAAGCGATCAACAAAGATAAGGCATCCCCCATCGGTGATACCTTGCCGGTAAAAGAATCCGACACCATGACGGCGACACCCATAATAACAAATGCGATGGCGATCCAGGTTGGGAACGACACTCGTTCCCGAAACAGTATCCAAATAATCAAAGCCGCAATCAATGGTACACCTGCCTGCATCAACAAAATATTGGCCACCGTTGTGTGTGCCAATGCAATAATGAAACAGGTTGAGGCAGTCGCAAAGCAAATACCAACACAAATTCCCGGCAACCCCATATTTGCGAATAATTTAAGGGTGCCGCGCAATCCTTGTCGAACAAGCATAAATACCAATAAAAACAGTGCTGCCCAAACAGAACGCCAGAAGACAATGGTCCAGCTTTCTCCCGTCGTAATAAAGTGTTTAAGTGCTCCACCAAAACTCCAAACAATGGCGGACGCAAGAACAAAAACAATACCTAAACTATTTTCATGATTACCTCTGTTTTTGTCATTGCCAACACCTGGAGATGGGCTTTGTGAATTTTTCAAATATTTATCCTGAATAAATAGGGTTTTATTAAATTTTCGAAGCATCATAGATAGGAAGTTGCTTTTTGTCAATAAAGGTATAAAAGCAATTTTAAAAGCTGGAATATCCACTTGCCTTGGGGTTGCTGCCCTGATAACCAGAAGGGCCGGATTAATCTGAGCGGGAAAGACAGATGCGAGCTGAGCATGGACCGTAACCGCATTTTCTGGACTGAACAACAGCTACAGAACAATGTCCCGGAAGCAGACGACTATGGAAAAAAATGGCAGCGGGAGATCCTGGCTTCCTTTACCAAAAGGAACAGACCCCCACTGCCGATAAGATGAAAAACTAAAGGGATGCGGGCAAATAATACTTCATTCAAACAAATAAAATGCACGCAATTTTACATGTAATTTCCATGCCGATGATAGGCTGAAAAGGGTTAAACTTGGATGAAAACCCCCTGCTTTGCATTGCAGACAGGACATTTTTCCGGGGCTGCTCCCAACTCAATGTAGCCACAAACAGGACAAAGATAAAAATTACTTTCCTCTAGGTCAACACCCTTTTTAACTGCTTCAAGGGCCTTGCTATATATCTGGGCGTGTACCTCTTCCGCATCAACTGCAAATTTAAACATGATCTTGGCCTTATGACCATCTGCAATTGCTTGTTCAACCATAGGAGGATACATATTGGTGAATTCATCTGTCTCACCGTTAATGGCTGATTGAAGGTTATCAGCCGTTGATGCGATCATGTCCAGAGCCTTTAAATGTCCTTCTGCATGGATACGTTCAGCTTCTGCAGTTGTTAAGAACAGCTTTGCGATATTTGTAAAACCTTCTTTTTCTGCTTTTTTTGCAAAAGCTCTGTATTTTTGGTTGGCCTGACTTTCTCCGGCAAAGGCTTCTTTTAAATTATCATTTGTTGTTGCCATATTTTCCTCCTGATATAGTTTGATAAAAAATTTTTAAAAAAAATTACTTTCTCTAAAGTGGAAACTAACTGGAATCCATGAATCACAAGCTTATACTACTTTTTATGAATATTAGCAATTGCTAAGCCAAAATTTGATCCTCGATATAAATAGCTAATTCACTTAGCGACCTTTGAATAATTGACACTGTGATAAGCTCTTCTTAAAAAACTCAGGAAAAATAAAAATTATTCAATTATTGATAATTTTATATCCCAGCCATAGAATGTCCCTTGTTGCGGCTAATGCATTTTCAAATTCAAGGAAAGGAACCATTTGTTTTGAATAGCGGTTTATAAAAGGAGAAAAATAAAATTATGAGATATGCTCACACAAATATTGCATCAAGAGATTGGAAAAAATTATCAGATTTTTATATTAAAGTCTTTTGTTGCACTTTGAAACCACCAGAGAGGAAACTTTCCGGTGATTGGTTAGATCAAGCTACTGGTTTATCTAAAGCAAAATTAGAGGGAGTCCATTTATTGCTGCCCGGGCATGGGAATCATGGCCCTACCCTGGAAATATTCACTTATAAAGATATGAATGACTCTAAACCCATGATGGCGAACTATACTGGTTTTACTCATATAGCTTTTGAAGTAGATGATGTTGATCAAATATTAAAAGAAGCCTTAACAAATGGTGGCAAATTATTGGGCAACGTCACTGAAAAAAAGGTTGAGGGTGTTGGATTGTTAAAATTCCTGTATTTCAGAGATCCAGAAGGAAACATTGTTGAAATACAATCATGGAAGCAATAATTTAAGGAGAAAAAAATATGCAGCTTTATAATTTTATAAGTTTTGCCGGCATATTTATCTTGCTGACCTTTGCATGGCTCATATCGCGCTTTGTATTTGGTAACCGGGACATCATTAACTGGCCTTTGACTTGTTGGAGCATCGGACTACAAATCCTGTTTGCACTTTTTATATTTATTGTTCCTGCAGGGATAAAACTTTTCCAGGCGATAAATGATTTTGCGGTCATTGTATTGTCCACTGCATCTGACGGTGCAAAATTTGTTTTTGGAACTCTTGCAGCACCGCCGGGAACTGAGGAATCTTTGGGATTTATACTTGCTTTTCAGGCGTTTCCCACCATCATCTTTTTCTCTGCTTTGGTATCTATTCTCTACTATTATAATATATTACCCTTTATCATTCGCCAATTTGCAAAACTGTTCACAAGACTAATGAAAATATCTGGAGCAGAAGCCTTATGTGCAGCCAGTAATATATTTGTCGGTGTGGAGTCGGCATTTACAATCAAGCCCTATATCCAGAAGATGACCCGTTCTGAGCTGTGCACAATTTTAACGGCCGGCATGGCCACTGTCGCCTCAAATGTTCTGGCCCTGTACGTATTTACTCTTTATACTCAGTTTCCATCCATTGCAGGTCACCTGATATCAGCATCATTCCTCTCAGCTCCGGCAGCCCTGGTCATGTCTAAAATTCTTTTCCCGGAAACAAAAACTCCCAAAACTTTGGGAAAGGTTGTTGATATCCACTATGAAAAGGATGCAAGCATATTTGAAGCCATTATCAATGGTGCCACATCAGGACTCAAGGTTGTTTTCAGCATTGTTGCCCTGTTAATAGCAGTCCTGGGTCTTGTTGCACTGATTGACCTGGCAATAGGAGGTGTGGGATCTAAACTGAATATCTGGATGGAGATAACTATTGACTGGTCATTAAAAGGTCTTCTGGGATATCTATTTTACCCTTTTACCCTTATTATCGGTATTCCCATTGAAGATGCCAAAATTATATCCCAAATAATTGGTGAACGTATTATTCTGACAGAAGTGGCCTCGTACCAGGATCTGGCAACAGCTATCAGCAACGGCAAATTGATTCATGCCAGGTCTGCTGTTGTTACCTCTTATGCCCTTTGCGGTTTTGCCCATGTGGCATCCATGGCTATTTTTGTAGGTGGAATAACGGCACTGGCACCAAAACGGACTACAGCCATTTCAAAGGTTGCATTTAAAGCCTTGATTGCAGCTACCCTGGCCTGTTTACTGACAGCATGTATTGCCGGAACATTTTTTACAAATACAAGCATTCTGTTTGGGTAAAATTCCATTGAAAGCGACATTGCTTGCTATTTTTAGCTTATGCGGGTATTTTATTTTTCAAGATATTGGGATAAATGGGCTCCGGTACATGAAAAAAGACAGGGATTGAAGCCATAATTTTCATTTCAAAGGATTTCATCAAACAAAAGTTATGAAGCCTATTGGTCTCATAGAACACCCAGAAGGCGGTCGGTTCTGTGAGGTATTCAGATCCGCCAAAATGGTATCCACACAGGGCGGAAGTACCCGATCAGCTTTGACCCACATTTATTTTTCACTGAAACCGGGCGAAGTAAGCAAGTTTCATAGAGTGAGTTCAGATGAAGTCTGGAATCTTTACCAGGGACCTGGGCTGAATTTGTACACCTGGGATGGCGCGAACATACCACCCAGATGCATTACCTTATCAGCCGGGAGGAACTGTTTTTGCCATGTAATACCTGCAGGCACCTGGCAAGCAGCAGAGCCAATATCAGATACTGTTCTTGTGGGTTGTTCCGTTGCACCCGGTTTTGAATTTTCAGATTTCACTCTTATTGACCCAAACTCAGAGGATGCAAAACGGCTCATCTGTACAGCGCCGGAAATGGCCAGATACACTTGAAATATTGCAATAAATTTTAAATTTGTATGGAGACAGTGTATTTTAAAAATTTTTTAGTTACAAATGATTGGATAAATTAGGAAAATAAATAATTTAAAACTATTGTCACACAGAGTTTAGGAATTTTTAATAAAAAAAATCTTTTGGCCCATTTTGGGTTTGCTCATCCACATACTGAAGGAACATGATCATTTTTTTACGACAAAGCCCTATTCCCTGGAGGATAGAAAATGAATATTGACCCGAATTCTCTCAATGATTCACAATATTCTTTGAATGCAACCAGCATAATCCTTATTTTAATATTTCTGGTCTTGCCGGCGTTAAGCGGCTGCGGACTTTTTATTCCGGAGCCCTATGGAGCAATATCACCCGGTATCGGGCTCTCACAAATAGATGGCAAAACCCTTTTTATACCCAAAAATGCACCATCGATTTTAAACGGATTTAACTCAAGCAAAAACAAACAAAAGTATGGCCAGCCAGCCTCAGGACACAATGGCATTGATATTATCGCAAAGATAGGCACACCTGTTATTGCCCCGGCCAATGGGAAGGTGACGAGCTCATTTTTGGGACCCGCCTATGGAAATACCCTTACCATATTTCACGGTAAAGGGCCTGATGGTTTTTACATCTTGACTCAGTATCACCACATGAATAAACGGCTTGTTCAAACAGGAGATATAGTCGTTCGGGGACAGCAAATTGGCGAACTTGGACGCACAGGGGTTTTGGCCGGAGGCATACTTCATCTTCACTTTGAAACATTGGGAACAAAAAAACCTGAAAAGGGAGGCTATACACCTTTGAATCCGCACAGATTCTGGTATGGCGGACCCGGAAATATCACCTGCTTTGATAGTAAAAAAAAATGGGATGATACTTCTTTTAAAGCCACGTATCCGGTAGTGTGTAAATAAATTAAAATTAGTAAATGGTTTAAAAAGAAAAAAAGGAGCTGGTTTGACTAAGTTTGTGTTGTACCAATTATTTACAATAACAAGCCTGTTATCAATCCAATACTGTACGGGCCTTCTTGTCCGTTATAAAGGGATCAAAGTTAACTATACTCGTAAAATAAACCATTTTGCACTTTTTTTTATTCCTGTCATTTTAAGATTAATTTTCCCCTATGAAAGATCCTTTGAGAAGTTTATTTTTAGCTGCATAATAGGGACGCTTCTTTTTTTAATTTATTTCAAGCCTATTCGGGATAAAATATCGATAATAGCCACGATGTTTCTTTCATTTGACCGTCCCGAAGACCGCCCGAATACTCTTTGGTGGTTAGTCACCCAAGTCTTTGTGGGTTATATTGTCCTTGTTCCGGCCGTGATAATTTTCGTGCAAAACGGTTTGGCAGAATTAATTTGGATTCCGCTTTTAATAATAACCTTTGGTGATGGTTTAGCAGAGCCTGTCGGAATCAGGTTTGGAAGACATAAATACGAAACCTATGCTTTTTTTTCAAAAAAGAAATATGTTCGTTCTCTGGAGGGAAGTGCTTGTGTTTTTCTTGCAAGCATTATTGTAGTTATGGTTTTTCATTCTTCATTTACCCAATTACAATTTATCATAGCATTGATTTTTATTCCTTTCCTCATGACCTTTGTTGAAGCATTTTCCCCCCATACATGGGATACACCAACACTTTTTCTTGCAGGTTATAGTGCACTGTATGGTATAAGCCTAATATGACCATGAAACCTGCAATATATTTAATACCTTTTTTGATTGTCACGGTTGGCTTTTTAATTCGCTGGGAATTTAGCGGCAATAGGAAAAATATACATTTTATCAAACCGGTTTCAACTATCCTTGTCATTTTAGCAGCTCTGTTTTCTTTATTGGAACCCTATTGGAATACCACATACACTTTCGGGGTAATAGTAGGATTGGTCTTTTCTATGGGAGGCGATATTGCCCTGATGTTCCAGGAGGACAAAAAGGCGTTCAGGATAGGTCTGGTCCTATTTCTTCTGGCCCACATCGTCTACACGGCTATCTTTACCATTATAGGGCACTTTTCAGGGTTATCCGCCATTTGCGCCCTGGTGGTATTGCTTTTAGGCCTGGGTATCTACTGGATGATTCAGTCCAACCTTGGTTCTATGAAAGGTCCTGTCATAGCCTATATCGTTATTATTTCTTTGATGGTCATCCAGGCTGTCAGCGTACTTACAAGCCAGGGAATTGACGATTTCCATGCATTAATGATGGTATCCGGTGCTGTTTTATTTTATATTTCAGACGTGATACTGGCAGCCAACCGTTTCTGGCGGCCATGGAAATACAATCGTATCAGCCTAGCCTTTTATTACAGCGGTCAGATGCTTATTGCCTTGTCCGCCAGTTACTTTGTGAGATGAGATGACTCAGATCATTCAGCTTAACCTAAAGTTATCTAACGCATTTTTGCTTTTGGGTAAAAAGATGGTTTTGCTTGATACTGGAACCAGTAATGAAACATCTACTATCATCAGAACCTTTCAAAAGGCGGGTTTGAATTTACAGGATTTATCTCTTATTGTTCACACCCATGCCCATTTTGATCATTGCGGTAGCACAGCAGACCTTCAGCAAAAATCAGGCGCTCTAGTTGCCATCCATAAATCTGACGCTCCCTTTTTTTTGGAAGGGAAAAGTGTCCACATTGAACCCATTAATCTTTTCGGCAAATTAATAATACCTTTTATGAAAGATGGATATCAAACTACAAAAATTGACCTTTTGATGGATGATGAGTTTGACCTGCATCCTTTTGGTATAGACGGTAAAGTCATCGCAACACCCGGCCATACCCCAGGATCGATCTCTATACTTCTCGACAGTGGTGAAATCATTGCAGGTGATCTGATTGGAGGGGGCAGACTCATGGGGATTTTGCAGCCGGGACGTCCCCGCTATCACCACTGGTATTCAGACTTTGATTTAGCCAAAAAGAGCATTGCCCGGATCATGGAAATGAATCCCACCCGGATTTTTGTAGGACATGGGGGGCCTTTGGAAGGGAAAGATGCTATCAGATATTTTAATCGGGAGAGATAAAATGAAAGTATTTAAGATAACCTTGTTATTTATATTATTTGGATTTGTAATTTCTTCACACGTAAACGCAAAAAGTGAAATAAATACAGGCTTCTTTAGCAATGCAGCGATTGAAAAGTATGATCCTGTTGCATATTTCACTTTAAAAAAACCTGTTAAAGGAAATGACAAATATAAAACATCATATAAAAAAGCATCCTGGTATTTTATGAATAAAGAAAATTTAGACTTATTTTTAGCAAATCCTGAAAAGTATGCTCCCAAATATGGTGGCTATTGTGCATGGGCAGTTGCTCAAGGTGATACAGCAAACGGAAACCCAAAAAATTGGACTGTATATAAAAACAAATTATATTTAAATTATAATGATTCCATTCAAAATAAATGGTTAAAAAAAATTGATGAATTCATAGTCAAAGCAGATAAAAACTGGCCCGGAGTGATTCAATAAAATATACCACACCCCGGCAAAGAAATTTGATATCGAGTTGCTCAATCCAGAGATATTTTTTAAGTATCAACCTTAGGGCCCACTCAAAAACAACTTTACATTTTGAGAGTCGATTCATCCTGCCCGGTTACGTTGTGAAAACACGACAGACCTTGGTGCAAGATATTTTATCAAAAATTGAAATAACAAATTGTTGATTTTAGGCTACTTTCGCAGTATTAAAAAACCTCAGCCCATAGAAAAAGGAAATAAAAATGAATGTCTGTTCTGACGGCAATGTTTTAGAAGAATTGCTCCAGCTGTTAGCGCTGGAAAAAATAGAAGAAAATATTTACAGAGGCCAAAGCCAGGATCTCGGATTCGGGAATGTCTTTGGCGGCCAAGTTCTGGGCCAGGCTTTGTCTGCCGCATCCAGGACCGTTTCCTCAAAATTCCATGCCCACAGTCTTCACGGATACTTCATTCTGGCTGGAGATGCCCAAAAACCCATTGTCTATACAGTAGACTGTATCCGCGACGGAAAAAGCTTTGTCACCCGAAGAGTGGTGGCAGTTCAAAATGGCAATGCCATTTTCTCAATGGGTGTCTCTTTTCACAGGGATGAACAGGGATATGAACATCAAGACGAAATGCCGGACATTAAAGGGCCTGAAGGAATAGAATCTGATGTTGAAATGGCCAGACGTCTCTCGGATCAGATCCCACCTAAAATTCTTGAAAAGCTTCTTTGCAAAAAACCCATTGAAATAAGGGTGGTCAACCCGGTGAATCCTTTTAACCCTAAAGCAATGCCACCTGTAAAATATGCCTGGTTCAGGGCAATTGACAAGATCCCGGATGATTCAGCAGCCCACCGGTATATGCTGGCCTATGCCTCGGATTTTTATGTATCTTCAACAGCTCTTTATCCCCATGGCAAAACCTTCTGGTCCCCGGACATGCTGGTGGCAAGCCTTGACCATTCCATGTGGTTCCATAGAGAATTTCGAATGGATGACTGGCTTTTGTATGTCATGAAAAGCCCCAGCGCAGGTAAAGCAAGAGGGTTGAGCATAGGGTCCATTTATACAAGGGATGGGATACTGGTAGCCAGTGTGGCACAGGAAGGACTATTAAGACCTTTAAAAAAATAAATCTGTATCAGTCATCTGAAAATCTTCATGGCATTAAAAGAATTTAAGAAATAAGATAAATAATAGTAAAAAGAGGAAAAAATAATGAGAGATCCCATTTTTGAACCCATCATCATAAATAAGCTTAAAATTAAAAACAGGATATATCTTCCTGCAATGCACCTTGGCATGGCAAAGGATTTTGAAGTCACAGACCAGATCATTAATTTCTATGCACAAAGGGCAAAGGGCAGACCTGGAATGATTTGTGCCGGGTATGCTACTGTGGATGATCTTTCAGGTAATACTCAGAATATAGGCGCCCATGATGACAAATTTATATCCGGACTTGAAAAACTTTCAAAAGCCATTAATGACAATGGGTCTCTCAGCGCCATGCAGATAAACCATGCCGGTCGATACAATTTTTCCTTTTTTCTCAATGGGAAGCAGGCTGTGGCACCCTCTCCTATTGCATCAAGGATGACCCGGGAAACTCCCAAGGAAATGACGGCCGATGAAATAAAAACGACTATCAACTCTTTTGCACAGGCTGCATTAAGGGTACAAAAAGCAGGATTTGATGCAGTTGAAGTATTAAGCGGTACAGGATACCTCATTAGCGAATTTCTTTCTCCTTTGACCAATCACCGCAAAGATAACTATGGTGGAAGCTTTGAAAACAGGATGAGATTTGGACTTGAGGTTGTAAAAGCAGTCCGGGATGCGATAGGGAAAGATTACCCTTTGATCGTCAGGATGAACGGCAATGATTTTATGCCCGGTGGAAACTCAAGAGCTGAACTGCAAAAATATGCCCAAGCCCTGTCAGAAGGCCTGGTTGATGCTCTTTGTATTAATGTGGGATGGCACGAGGCAAGGGTGCCTCAAATTGTAACCTGCGTACCAAGGGGAGCTTTTTCATACCTTGCCAGGGGGATCAAAGAAAAAGTAAATGTGCCGGTTATTGCAAGCCACAGGATTAATGATCCTAAAACTGCAAGACAGATGCTGGATGACGGCATGTGCGACATGGTGGCCATGGGCCGCAGCCTCATTGCTGATCCTATTCTCCCTGAAAAAACAAGACTTGGAAAAGAAAAAGAAATTATGCATTGCATTGCCTGTGCTCAGGGGTGCTTTGATAACCTTTTCAAATTAAAACATGTTGAATGTCTTTGCAATCCTTTAGCAGGGTTTGAAGGAACAAAACCTGTTAAAAAGAGTGCATCCCCTAAAAAAATTCTTGTGGCAGGAGCCGGGCCTGCAGGAATGACAGCTGCTCTCACAGCTCACTCACGGGGCCATGATGTGACAATTTATGAAAGCCAGGCCAGGTCTGGGGGACAACTTTACCTTGCCGCCTGTCCTCCTGGGCGAGAAGAATTTGCTCAGCTTGCTGAAGATCTCAAAACCCAGATTGGTGTGAAAAAAATACCCATTATTTTAAAAACCAAAGTAACCCCGGAACTCATAAAAAAAGAAAAACCGGACATAATCATACTTGCAACCGGTGCTAAACCTTTGACTCCATCTATTCCGGGGATAGACCTTCCCCATGTTGTGGAATCATGGGATGTCTTACAGGACAAAGTATTTACAGGCAAAAAAATTGCCATCATCGGTGGCGGAGCAGTTGGTGTGGAAACGGCACTCTTTCTCGCCGAAAAAGGGACCCTATCAGCCAAAGCCATAAAATTTCTTCTTGTTAATAGAGCAGAAGACCCTGAGACACTTTTTGAAATGGCAACCCGGGGCACAAAAGAGATCACCCTAATTGAAATGCTGGACAAAATGGGTAAAGATATCGGGAAATCAACCAAATGGGGCATGATGCAGGATCTTGACAGGTATAATGTAAAAACCATGACCAAAAGCAAAGTAATAGAGATTACGCCTAAAGGTCTAAATATTGAAATTGAACAGGATGGTGGTATTATTCATGAAATCCAAGCTGATACTGTGGTTGTTGCAGCAGGTTCAGTGTCATACAATCCCCTTGAACCCGAGCTTGAAAAAATGGGTGTTGAATACAGGATTGCAGGAGATGCAAAAAATGTTTCCACTGCTTTTGATGCTGTCCACCAAGGCTATAAAATTGGATTGGAAATATAACCCCCCATTTATAAAAACCGCAAAGTTTATAACTTGAACAAAATTGCTTGTCTTTTGGCTGCTCAACTTATTTCATTTGCGGTCCTAACCGAAAACTTGAAAGTACTTAAAAGTCAGAACTCCCAGATCCATGGAATAAAAATTGATCCCATGACAATTACCAGGATGTTGAGTGGAATGCCTAATTTGAGATAATCAAGGAACCGGTAGCGACCTGGACCATATACCAGAAGATTGGTCTGGTAGCCTATGGGACTTGCAAAGCAGGCACTGGCACCAAAACAGATACCGATAATAAATGGTTTTGGATTGACCCCCAGCGAAACTGCCGTGGATATTGCTATTGGAACCAGGAGAACCGCCGTTGCATTATTACTTAAAACGTGTGTGCAGATACTGGTTAAAAGGATAATCCCTGCCAAGACATAAGAAGGTCCAAGGCCCTGGAACATTCCAATGAAAAAATCTGCATACAGTTTTGTTGCACCGGTTTTTTCCATGGCCACCCCAAGTGCAATGGTGCCTACGATCAATAAAAGCACCTCTGCTTCCAGTGATCGGTAGGCATCTTTAAGACGCAAAACCTTTGTCAGGGCCATCAAAAAAACACCGGTTAAAGCACAGACCATTATATCTGCAAGCCCCAGCGAGGCAGCAATCACAACTGTGCAAAAAATGGCAATGGCCATCTTTGCCTTTTCCTTGTCAATGATGGCATGGTGTATATCTTCAATAATTATGAAATCTGTTCCGCGCCGTATTTTATCCAGTTTTTTTCTCGGACAGCAGATCAGGATGATATCACCGACTTTAAGTCTCACCTGCTGAATCTTTCGATTGGAATAATGATGCCGCCTACTTCGAATGGCAATGATCTGAATTTGAGAATCATCCTGGAGCTCAGTGGATAAAAGATGTTCATGCAAAAGGTTTGACAAAGGCGGTACAATAAGCTCCACAATAAGATTTTCTTCAAGATCTGATCCGAATTTTACCTCTTTGGCGCCATGGGGCAGTTCCAGAATTTCATTTTTAAGAATGGACAATAAATCTTCCGCACCTCCCTTAACCAGCAGGATATCATTTTGCCGGCAGCTTACCTTGTCTCTGACCGGATCAATAATATCCTCATTCCTGAAAATTTCGATCAGAGTCAAGCCCAAAGACTGCTGGGCATACAAATAAATATCCTCTTCTTTAATTAGACGACTGTTTTTTGGTACAATCAATTCTGCAATATATCTTTTTTCCTTTGTTTCATCCAATTCACAAACCGGGGCTGTTCTTTCCGGCATTATGATGGGAGAGGCAAAATAAAGAAACACCATTCCAATGATGGCAACAGGAACTCCAAGACTGCTTAATTCAAACATGGACAGATTATCAAAACCATAGGCAGCAGAAAGGTCACTGACAATAATATTTGTGGAAGTACCAATTAATGTACATGTGCCTGCAAGAATTGAAACATAGGATAAAGGGATCAGCATTTTGGAAGGTGAAAAATCGCATTCACAGCTCAGCCCCATAACAATTGGAATAAAAAGTACGACTACAGGTGTATTGTTTATGAAGGCTGAAGAAAATGCCACAGTGACAAGGATCAGAATAAAAGTCAGTTCTTTTTTACCTTGGGACAATCTAAGGACTAACTCGGTTATAAACCCCACAGCACCGGTTCGGATCAATCCCCGGCTGATTAAAAACATTGAACCAACTGTGATCACTGCTGAATTTGAAAATCCGGCAACTGTCTCTTTTGGTGTCAATATGCCTGTCAATGAGAGAGCAACCATTATTCCGACAGCTATTTTATCCACTGAAAGCATTTCAGTTGTCAACATAAAAACAGATGCTGCAAGTATTATAGAAACAATGACGATGAAAGGATCCAATCCAGCCATTTATACCATCCTAAAAATTTATTAATTCTATTGAGGTTTTTGGATAACAAAAATTAAGCTCAAAAAGATTAGATATAAAATAATCATTTTTAATTAAAGCACACTAAAAAAAGTTTGAAAATAACGATTACCGGACGAGAATTTTATGCCCTTTAAAAATTGGAGCATTGGCAGAAAGTTTGTTCAACTTTCGTAAGGTTTCTACATCGGTATTATATTTTTTACTGATACTGTAAAGGGTTTCCCCTTTTTTAATGGTATGAAACAAACCCTTTTGTATAGCTTCTTTTGCAGGAGCTGCAGGTTTTGATTTAACGGTTGTAACAGATTTTTTCTTAAAGCCTGAAATACTTTTTTCAATCGTCTCCATTCTCTTTAGTATAGAATCAAATTTAGCTGAAAATGCTGTTTCAAGGCTTGCCACCCGCTCTTTTACAGGGCCGATACCCATGGCCCCTCCCGTACTTAAGTCAATTGATGTTTTGCCTTCGTTTTCCAATGTTTCAAGAACATATTCCAGGGCAACAACTCTTTTTTCCAAATCAGCAAAGGGTGGCTCTGAAGTGTTTGTTTTGACTGTTTCAGTCCTTATGTCAGAAGACCGGAAAAAAATAAAAAATATAATAATAGTTAATAATAATGCTCCAAAAAGAATCAAGGCAAATTCATTTTTTTTCAAATGGGAGGGTTCAATTTTCTTTTTACTGTCTTGAACCGGGTCTGTGTTGTTTCTATTGGGATTAATTTTTGTTGTCGCTATTTCTGTTTCAGGCATATCTTTGGGATCCATCGCAAAGCTCCTGTTTAAGTTTTTGTTAATACCATGTTAATATCATCTTAAACTTTATTTTCAACCTAAAAACTTAAAATTTTATAAATTTCAAGGATGTGATTTAATTTTTTTAAAATTATCGAGGCGTCGTTCTAAAATCATCAGACCCAACCATTCTTGATAAAGCCTGGATATTCTATTTTCAGAAAGACTGCCCGAATCTTTATCTTCCATCCTTTCTCTCATGCGCTTTAAACCTGCCCTGACCTCATCAGAAGTTTCCCGGTTATCCAGAAACGAATAAATTTTCATCGCCTCTTCGAAATACCCCTGGTTTTCATAAATCCTTGCAACTTCAAATGTTTTTAACTCTTGTTTCATGGTGTATCCCTCTTATTTCCGGATTTGCCTTTGAAAATGAGTTCATCTTCTTCAGCCATATCATGTTCATGTTTTGCCACATGTTTGATATAATCCATATCTGTTTTTAAACTTTTAATTTCAGTTTCAAGTTTTTTATTTTCCTGATCAATTGTCTGAACCTGGTTTAAAACTGACCTTTCCTTTTCTTTTAGCATTTTATAATCAAAAACCCCATTTTCTGAAAAAAAAATAAAAAATAACAATATCACAATGACGAATACTGAAATATAAAAACCAATTTTTTCGATAGTTGTCATGATTTATTCCTGATCAATCCCCTTTTTAGTAATTTCAATTCAGGACTTGAGATAAAAAAGTTCACACTAAAGTAAAAAATCATTCCAAAACATATACAAGCCAAAACCCCTGCTCCAAACCAAAATTTATTGCTCTTTTCTGCCAGTATAAGAACAGCTGCCTGTCTGACAATAAAAAACATTATAACAGATAAAAAAAATGATCTGCAAGCAGAAACCATTATCTCAAATTTATTGATGTTAACAGCACCTGGAATATTGGCAAATAAAAAAACAAATCCAACCATGGCAGATATGGAAACCGACATAACCAACCCCTTGAGTCCAAGGCTGTCAATAAATAAAAAACAGAGAATAAGATTTAAAAGAATTGCAATGACGGCGGAATAAAATGGAATTTTTATATTGGAGAGGGCATAGAACAAAGTGACAAACAATCGAACCCCCGTGAACGCCCACAACCCTAAACTCAAAAAAATCAGACAATCTGCTGTATGCTGAATGGCCAGGGAATTAAAAACTCCGTATCCAAATAAAAGCGCAACAATTTTTTCATTTAAAGCAATCAGTCCGGCCATTGCCGGAATTGTAATAAAAAAGACAAGCTTTACCCCGTTTGAAAACATGCGGGCAATTTCATCCATCTGCCCTAAAGCAGCTTTTTTCGAAAATTCGGGCAATAGCACTGTTGCAGCAGAAACAGCAAAAAGGGCCATGGGAAACTGGACCAGCCGGTCTGCATAATAGATGAATGATACACTGCCCTCAGAAAGTTTAGAGGCAAAAAATGAAGCCACTGCAATATTAATATGGTAGGTGGCAGCCCCAATCATACATGGAACCATTACTTTTATGACCTTTAAAACCTTGGGATGGAAAAATTGAAGCCCAGGTATTTTTAACATCCCCAGGCGGATCATAAAAGGAATCTGGATGAAAAGCTGAAGTAAACCACCGATAGTAACCCCTGTTGCAATGCCCATTATAGGCGTATCAAAATATTTTGATACAAGAAGAGCAAACCCTATCACCACCAGATTAAAAACAATAGGTGCAAGAGCTGGAACTCCAAAATTTCCCAAAGAATTCAATACGCCCATGCAAAAGGCAGCAATAAGAACTATCCAGAAATAAGGCAGCATCATTTTGAATAATATAATTGTCACCCCATATTCATAGGAATAGACCATAAATCCAGGCGCAAGAATTTTTATTATAAAAGGGGCAAAAATAATCCCCACAAGTACAATTAGAATACCGGCTAAAGATAAAAAACAAAAAAAGGAGAAAGCCAATGCAAGTGCTTTCTGGTGTCCTTCTTTTTTCAGTGTTTGAGAGAATATCGGCACAAATGAAACACTCAGAATTCCTTCGGAAAACAACTTTCTGACAAGATCAAAGGGGCGAAAAGCAATAAAGAAAACATCACTTTGGGATGTTGCACCAAAACACATGGCAATGACAGCATCTCTTATTATCCCAAAAACACGGCTGACAAAAGTTAAAATGGTCAGCAATGCTGTATTTTTTAACATTCCACTCACAAGTTTTCCTTGACAAAAATCAACAATTCATATATTTTTGTTGTCTTAAATAAGATGAAATTTTAAATTTATTACACTTAAACAAGGAGCAAGACCAAGTTGGCTAACCATAAATCTGCAAAGAAACGTGCAAAACAGAGTCAGGTAAGACGGCTTAGAAACAGATCTGTAAAAACCTCTCTTAAAAATTTGGAAAAAAACCTTCATGCTGCTAAAGATGCAAATAGCGATAATAAAGATGAACTCATGAGAAAAACTCAATCTGCTATTCATAAGGCCGCTAAAAAAGGTGTTCTCCATAAAAAGACTGCTTCCAGAAAAATTTCAAGACTGTTCAAGTTCATGAATGCATAACCCTTAAGGGCTTTTTGTTCAAACAATTTAAGACAGGATTTATATTATTAAATATATTAATCCTGTCTTCATTATTTTTATACTAAAAATTACTCATCAACTTATTGATTAATTTTTCTGCAATCCGAATGGCTATTTTATCCACAGCTGCTTTTTTATTGCCTTCATCAGTGATTTGATTTTGTGATACAGTGTAGTCTTCATATGACGAAAAATCTAATGCAGACCAGACAACTTCACCGTCTTTGTTAATCATTTTCAGATCTATCTTGGCAGCAACTCTTCTTTCCAATACAGTTTGTGTTGTTGCACGAGACAAGGTGCCAAATGTAATTTCCTTTATGGTTCCTTCAAAAGAAACTGCTGCACGCGATGGGTCTACAACTTTGGTATCGGTCTTTTGAATAATTTCCTGAATTAACGCATTGGTAAATGCGATTCCAGCTCCTGTTTCAGAAGTTTGATTTTTCAAAACCTTTACGGCAACACTTCTTACATCTTTGTTAATAAATCCACCGCCCTCAAACTGATACCCGCAGGAAACTAAAAACACAACTATACAAAAAAATATAATCCATTTAAAATTTTTCTTTTTCATATTAAACCACAATATTTATAAGTGTTTGTTTTTTTCTAATAATGATAATTTTTTTGGGTACTTTATCCCCAACGTACTTTTTAATCTTTTCATCTGCCAAAGCCTTTTCTTTAATCACTTCCTCCCCGACATCCGCACCAATTGTAATTTTTGAACGAAGTTTCCCATTTACCTGAACAACAATAAGTACTTCATCGGTTCTAAGGGAATCTTTTCTGTATTCAGGCCAGGGTTGTTCAAGGATAGAGGCCGTCTTACCCAATTTTTCAAACAATTCTTCACAAAAATGCGGTAAAATGGGAGACAACAATAAAAGAATATTTTCAAGACTGAACTGAATCACTTTTTTCATTTCTGCATCTGCAGAATCAAGATCTATCGAGTACAAGGTATTAACAAGCTCCATTACGGCTGAAATTGCCGTATTAAAATGAAAACTTTTATCAATATCATCAGTAACCTTTTGTATGGTCTGGTTGGCTTTAATATAAAGTACTTTTGCCTCTTCTGATAATAAATCTGAAGCTGCACCCGTAAAGGGTTGAAAACCATCAATTTTTTCCAAGCATTCAAGGGCAAACCGCCACACCCTGTTTACAAATCTATGACTGCCTTCAACACCGTCTTCACTCCATTCAAGATCTCTTTCAGGCGGAGCCGCGAACAGGCAGAATAACCGTGTTACATCAGCCCCGTATTTTTCAAGCAATTCATTGGGATCAACCACATTTTTCTTGGATTTGGACATTTTAATAACACGTCCGATTTCCACATCCTTGCTACACCTTGAACACAAAAGATTTCCATTATCATTTTTCAGTGCTTGTTCCGGGAAAAGATATCCATGATCCGGACAGGTCATGGTCTCTTTACAAACCATACCCTGTGTTAGAAGCCTAGTAAAAGGTTCTTTAAAATCTATCATTCCAAGGGTATTTAACACCCTCATAAAATATCTTGAATATAATAGATGCAGGACTGCATGCTCCACACCACCAATATATTGATCCACCGGAGCCCAGTATTTTACGGCTTTTGGATCGAACATACCACCATCATATCGGGGAGAACAATATCTTAAATAATACCAGGATGATTCTACAAATGTATCCATTGTATCCGTATCTCTTTTTGCATCTTTCCTGTTGCATTCAGGACATGTGGCCGTGGCAAAGAAATCAAGGGTCGGTAAAGGCGACCCCCCTTTTTCAAGAATATTGGCATCTTCGGGAAGTCTTATGGGAAGATCAGATTCAGGAACGGGCACAACTCCACAATCCGGACAATGAATAACCGGAATAGGGGCTCCCCAGTATCGCTGTCTTGAAATCCCCCAGTCTCTTAATCGATAGGAAATAGTTTTCTTTCCCCTACCCATTTTTTCCAGCCATTTAGTCATTACATCCATGGCTTCATTATTGTCCAGCCCATTAAATTCACCGGAATTAACCATGGAACCTTCTCCTGTATAGGCTTCTTGCATGGTATTCCCGTCAAGCGCATCCCCTTTTGGTTGGACCACCACCCTGATTTCAAGCCCATATTTCCGAGCGAAATCAAAATCTCTCTGATCACCGGCCGGCACCGACATGATCGCACCTGTTCCATATTCCATTAAAACAAAATTGGCTGTGTAAACAGGAATCTTCTCTAATGTTGCCGGATTAATGCAAAAAGCACCCGTAAAGACCCCTTCTTTTTCGTATTTTTCAATACCTTCGGCAGATCTTTCCTGGCTGGACACCTTTTGAACAAAAGCTGCAACTTGACCTTCCTTTTCTGTTCCCTTTGAAAGCGTTTCAACAAGAGGATGTTCCGGGGCAAGGCACATAAAGGTTGCCCCAAAAACCGTGTCCGGCCTTGTGGTGAAAACTTCAATATCCTCGTTTTCACCATCAATTTTAAATTTTAATGCAGACCCCACACTTCTACCAATCCAATTTTCCTGCATTATGGTGACTTTATCAGGCCACCCGGGAAGCTCATCACAATGGACAAGAAGGTCTTCAGCATAATCTGTAATCTTAAAATACCATTGCCACAATTTCTTTTGCTGAACCGTTTGGGAGCATCTCCAGCATTTGTCTTGTTCAACCTGTTCATTGGCAAGAACTGTCTGGCATTTTTCACACCAGTTCACATAGGATTCTTTTCGATAGGCCATTTTCTTTTCCAGCATTTTAAGAAAAAGCCATTGTTCCCATTTATAATATTCCGGTCGACAGGTGGCAATCTCACGATCCCAGTCATAAGAAAACCCCATCTTTTTAAGCTGTTTTCGCATGGCACTGATATTTTCATAGGTCCAGACTGCCGGGTGAGTATTATTATCAATAGCAGCATTTTCAGCAGGCATGCCAAATGCATCCCATCCCATTGGATGGAGGACATTAAACCCTTTCATCCTTTTGTATCTGACAACCACATCACCAATGGTATAATTTCGCACATGTCCAATATGTATTTTACCGGAAGGGTAAGGAAACATCTCTAATAAATAATATTTTTCCTTTGATGGGTCCTCTTTTACTTTAAAAAGTTGATTGTCTCTCCAGTATGCCTGCCATTTTGGCTCTACCAATTCCGGATTATATCGCTCCTCCATCGCACTTACTCCTTGTGAAAGCTTTCTCTATATTGAATCACCATTTTTTTTATTAGAATTTTTATAGATGCCACAATCAAACGCAAATAGCAAGAAAGTAAAGAGAATTTTGATAGATATTGACTCAAATCAATTTTAATGATATACAAAAGAGTTTTTGTGCAATACCTGAATGGCAGGTGTTGTTTTTTTGTATTAATCCTTGCTCTGACGAAATGTGAGGGCTTTATATCCGTAAGGAGAAAAAATGAGGAAGTATGAAACTGTTTTTATTGCTGACCCTGATCTACAGGACAAAGTTCGTATTGACCTGTATGAAAAAGCCAGGAATATTATTAACAAAGAAGGTGGTATTCTTACAGGTTTTGATGAATGGGGCAATAAAAAACTAGCCTATGAAATCAAGAAAAAATTGCGGGGTAATTATGTATGTATCACCTATGGCGGATCAGGCTCGCTTGTAAAAGAGCTTGAAAGAAATTTCCGCCTCAACGATGGTGTACTCAAATTCATGACAATCCTTCTTTCTGATGATGTAACGGCCGAACAACTTGAAAAAGAAGTCCAGGATGCCCAGGATGCCCAGGACGAATCCAAAAAGGCAGCCGAGACAGTAAAAGAACCTGTCAAAGCTGATAAGCCTGAGGAAGAGACTTCTGTTGAAGCTGAAAAAGTTGAAGAAACCGAAGTCAAAACAGAATAATTAAGATTGGAGGATAATAACAATGTATAATAATAATAGAACGCAGCAAGGGCAGCAAGGCGGTGGTAAAAACAGATTTTATCAACGTCGTAAAATATGTAGATTCTGTGTGGATAAGGATCTTAATATAGACTATAAAACTCCCAAAGCACTCAGACAATTCATTACAGAACGAGGAAAAATAATTCCCCGAAGAATAACCGGCACCTGTGCTAAACATCAACGCCAGCTTACTGTTGCAGTCAAGCAATCTCGACAGATCGCTCTATTGCCGTTCGTTGGCAGACCCATGTATTAAAATTTAGTTTTCAGGAGCAATACAGGTGACTGGCACGCTAATACAACCAACCATAGTTAAACATATCCTGACCGGTATCCTCTTATGTATATTGATCATTGCCGTCATATATGTCATGCCGTTGATCGGTGTTTTTGCCTGGATGGTTCTTCCTTTACCCGTTCTATTTTACAGACTTAAGACGGGAAGAAACAGCAGCGGCATTATAATTGTGGGCAGCCTGGTAGTGTTGGTGGTATTTACCCAAAACTTTGCATTTAATACAATCTACTTTGGTTCCTTATTGATGACAGGTTTTTTCCTTGGAGAATTTATAGAAAAACATTTGAGTATTGAAAAAATGGTGCTCTACACCTGCTTTGCGGTTCTTGGGACCTGTACTGCGGTTTTGTTTGTTTATTCTTTAACTTCTGCCCAGGGAATTGAATACTTTATTACAACTTATGTTTCCAGATATCATGAATTGTCATCCCAGCTTTTTTCTGAATCTGCACAATTATATCCGGAAATGAAGGTTGACCGGCAAATGCTTGAAAAAGCAAGTTCATTGTTTGTTCTTATTTTTCCGGGGATATTTATAAATTCATATCTTACCATGGTATGGCTCAACATTATCTTGATAAAAAAAGTGTTATTAAAAAAAGGTATCAAAGTTAAAAGTATTGAAAATTTAAATCAATGGAAAGCACCCGAATATCTTGTATTTGGTGTGATTGCATTATCTGTTTTGATATTTTTACCCATATACACTCTAAAAATAATTGCTGTAAATTGTTTGATTATTTTAATGTTTGTATATTTTTTTCAGGGAATTGCAGTGGTATCATATTTTTTTCAAAAGAAAAGATGGCCTTTTGCATTAAGGTTTTTTTTTTACACCTTAATTGGGGTTCAACCTCTTTTCATGTTCCTTGTTATCGGATTTGGATTGTTTGATACATGGATCAATTTTAGAAAACTTGATACGGCTATGTAAAAAAAATAAACTAAGATTCAGCCCCATTGAAACAAATGGCTGAATCTTTTTGGAGGTTTAAATGAAAATTATATTAAAAGAAACCATTGACACACTCGGCATCGCAGGAGCAGAATGTGAAGTTGCTTCAGGATATGGACGCAACTATCTGTTGCCACAGGGAAAAGCAATCCTTGCGACACCCCAGAACAGAAAAGTCATGGAGCAGACAAAAGCAAAACTTGAACTTCAAATTGCTAAAGAAAGAAAAATTGCTGAAGAAATGGCTGCCAAAATCAAAGATGTTGTATGTACAATCAAGGCCAAGGTTCATGAAGAATCCCGTCTATATGGGTCAGTCACTTCCCATGACATTAAAGATTCTCTGAATCTTCAGGACATCATACTGGAACGGCGCTCTATACTTCTTGCAGAACCGATAAAAGAACTCGGTGAATACAAAGTGCCCATTCGACTTTACAAGGATGTTGAGCCTGAGATTACAGTCAATGTTGTTGCTGAAGAAAAAGAAGGAAAATAATGCGTACCTTAACCCGGGAAATTTTAACCCTTCTCCCGGGTTAAGGTTTTGAATTTATTGTGCTAAAAAAAACCAACATATCAACAGACCCCCTCTTAAGGAAAACACCTCCCCATGATATTGATGCGGAAGAATCACTATTAAGTGCCATATTTATTAACAATAACAGCCTACTTGATATTATAGACATCCTGTCCTACGAGGACTTTTACAAAGGCTCACATAAAAAAATATTCAAGGTAATTGTCGAACTTGCCACAAAAGAAGAGCCTGCAGATCTTATAACAGTTGCCAATCTGCTCAAAGAAAAAGACGAGCTCGAAAGTATTGGCGGGGCTGCATATCTTGCCGCTATTTCCGATGCAGCTCCAATTGCCGTAAATGCAATCCATTATGCCAAAATAATTAAAGGCAAAGCCTCTTTAAGACAATTGATAACTGCCTCATCAGACATTATTGAAAAATGTCTGAAAGACAAAGGCGATTTTGAAGATATAATTGATTTTGCCGAAAGTTCTATTTTTAATATTTCAGAAAAAAAATCAGGTTCTTCCTTTCAAAGCCTTGGAGATCTTATCAATTTAAATATTGATAAACTTGAAGAGCAACAGGGAAAAGATGGTGGACTTTCAGGTCTGTCTTCCGGTTATCCAGGATTAAATAAAATTACATCTGGATTGCAAAAGTCTGATTTGATTATTCTGGCGGCAAGACCCAGCATGGGCAAAACAGCCTTTGCATTAAATATTGCCAGAAACGTTGCCATTGAGGAACGTAAGCCGGTTGCTGTTTTTTCATTGGAAATGTCCAATGAACAGCTCTCCATGAGACTGCTTACCTCAGAGGCCCGTATAGATTCAAACAGGCTTAGAACCGGTTTTATAAGCCAGGAAGACTGGCAAAATGCAACAGATGCGGCTGGTGTTTTAAATGAATTGCCCATTTTCATTGATGACTCGCCCAATATTACTGCAATGGAAATAAGGGCAAAAGCAAGAAAACTTTATCAAAAACATAATGAGATCGGCCTTATTATAGTGGATTATCTTCAGCTGATGAAACCCCCGTTCAGGACTGATCGAAGGGATCTTGAAATTGCTGAAATTTCAAGATCTTTAAAAGCTCTGGCGAAAGAACTGGATGTTCCAATTATTGCTTTATCCCAGCTAAACCGTATGCTTGAACAACGCGCAGATAAAAGACCCATGCTGTCTGACCTTCGTGAATCAGGTGCTCTGGAGCAGGATGCAGATATTGTTGCATTCATTTACAGGGATGAGATCTACAATAAAGAGCCGGACAATCCTAAAAAAGGAACTGCTGAAATTATTGTAGCTAAAAACAGGAACGGTGCTACAGGAACTGCATTTATGCATTTTCTTGGCCAATTCACCCGTTTTGAAGAGCTTGCACCGGATTCATATCAGGAATTTGAATGAAAAAAAAATTGTACGGTAACACGTCCGGTCTTAGAAATACCCAGATCAAAAACTTAGAAACTCTTTACACTTTCAGTTCACCACCCGAATATATTACCATCCCGGAACTTGCAAAATCTCTGGTTAAAATGTCCCATGACATAAGACGGCAGATCGGTCTGCTCATCGATAGAAACGGAAAGATTATTTATGTCATTATCGGAGAATCCCACAAAATTGTCATTCCCGTTACTCCGGGTTATATGGCTCTTCCCGGTAAGCTTAAAGGCCTTCGCCTGCTTCATACCCATTTAAAAGATGAATCCCTGACAAGGGATGATTTAACTGACCTTGCACTCTTAAGGTTGGATTATATCACGGCTATTTGCATTTCACAGGATGGTCAACCTGGGACGGTTTACTCAGGACATATTCTCCCGGATGAAGATTCAAAACCATACCAAGTTCTCGAACCCATCACCATTCAAGAATTAAAAAATGATTGCCTGGCTCAAATTATGGCACTTGAATCTGAGCTGACAAGAAAAAATTCTTTATACAAACCTGAATCAGGTAGAGAAACCGCATTTTTAATTAATGCAACAACTTCCGATCCCAAAGACGCTTACGCATCCATTGAAGAACTTAAAGAACTTTGCAAAACAAGTCATATCAAAGTGATTGGCACGACCATCCAAAGAAGAAAAACCATTGATCCCAAATTTGTTGTGGGTAAAGGAAAACTTTCAAGCCTCATCATTCAGGCAATTCAAAAGTACGCCACTCTGCTGGTTTTTGACAGGGAACTCTCGAGTTCCCAGATTCGTTCCATTACTGATTTTGTAGAAATGAAGGTCATTGACCGGACCCAACTGATCTTAGATATCTTTGCCGGCCAGGCAAAGTCCCGAGAAGGTAAATTTCAAGTGGAGCTTGCCCAAATGGAATATCTTTTGCCAAGACTGATCACCAAAAACACAGCCATGTCAAGATTGACAGGGGGAATTGGTGGCAGAGGCCCGGGTGAAACAAAGCTAGAAATCAACCGGCGCCGTGTCAATGAAAGGATCAACCGGTTAAAAAAAGAAATTGCAAAAATCCGCAAACAAAGACACCAGCAAAAATCCAGACGTAAAAAAAAGGATTTACCCATCATCTCTATTGTTGGTTATACAAATGTTGGCAAATCAACGCTTTTAAATACCTTGACTCAAAGCAAGATCATGGCAGCAAATCGTCTGTTTGCAACCCTTGACCCATCAAGCAGACGTCTAAGATTCCCAAAAGATACAGAAGTCATTATCACAGACACTGTCGGTTTTATCCAGGACCTTCCAAAAGAGTTGATGGAGGCATTCCATGCAACTCTAGTGGAACTTTCCGATGCAAATGTTATCCTCCATGTGATAGACATCAGCAATCCCCGGTACCAGCAACAAAAAGACTCCGTGGAGAAAATTCTTAAAAATTTAAAATTAGATGCTATCCCTACCCTCTATGTATTTAACAAAATCGATAAGGTTAATCTTGATACTTTTGATAATAAATGGCTGTTAAACCAGGGAGTCCTTGTGTCGGCAACACAAAAACAAACCCTGAAACCATTGGTTGAAAAATTGGAATCCATGGTTTCCAGATAAAAAATTATATGTTGACCAATAGATTTTTTTACACTAAATATGAAAAAAAAATAAACTTATATATGGAATGACGATGGAAATAAAACAACTGGACCAGATTCTTAACGATAATTTGATTAAAAAAGACTCCATAGACATACCCGATTGTTTTGGAGAATTTAATAAAAAGAACAGGCTTTGCTCAAAATATTGCTCAATATCTATACGATGCTGCATCATGCATAATAAAAATCCAAAAATTGATATTTTGGAAAAACTATTAATCCACAATCAATATGCGATAAAACTACAATAATTGTCTTGTTTGGAATATCCTTGTTTGGAGTATAAGAAATGTGAAAATTCAGATGCTTTTATATTTTTCTTTTTACTATTTAATGAAAAATCTTGCCGGGGTTTAATATATTCTGAGGATCAAATACCTTTTTAATCCCTTTCATAAGTTCAATTTGTCTTGCGCCTATTTCCCGGGGAAGGTATTTAAGCTTGGTCATACCCACCCCATGTTCGCCGGTAATGGTGCCCCCTAAGGCTAAAGTGGCATTAAAAAGCTCATCGACAGCTTTTTCTGCTTTTTCAGACTCATTTTTATCTGCTTTATTATACATGATATTGCAATGAATATTTCCATCGCCGGCATGGCCAAAACTGACCACTTTTAAACCAGATGTTCTTTGTATTTCTTGAGTTACTTGAACCATATCAGGAATTTTATCGATGGGAACAACAATATCTTCATTGATTTTATTGGTTGCAATTTTGTACAGCACCGGAGACAAGGCTTTTCTGGCATCCCATAATTTTTGTGCCTGTGTCTGGTTTTTTGCAACTAATACCTCTAGTGCACCATAGGAAAAACATAGTTTTTTTATATTTTCAGCATCTTTTTCAACACTGGTGATATTTCCATCCAGCTCCAGGATCAACATGGCTTTAATATCTTCAGGAAAATCAAAGGTAAGAGCATCTTTTACAAGACCAAGACAGGCTTCATCCAAATATTCAACACACCTTGGAATTGTGGCCTCCTTCATGATACCGGATACGGTTTTGGCAGCTTTTTGCATGTTGTCAAAAAAAACAGCCATTGTTTTAATTGTTTCAGGCTTGGGCAATAACTTTAATGTAATTTCAGTGACCACTGCCAATGTGCCTTCCGACCCAACAATCAGCCTTGTCAAGTCATACCCTGCAACCCCTTTTGCAGTGGAAACCCCTGTCTGGATAACCTCTCCCGAAGGCAGTACCGCTCTTAATCCCAAAACATAATCGCGTGTTACCCCATATTTTACAGCCCTGGGTCCTCCTGCACATTCACCAATATTTCCCCCAATGGTACAAACAGATGAACTTGCAGGATCAGGCGGATAAAACAAGCCTTTTTCTTCTACGCTTTTGTGAATATCTGAAACAATAACACCGGGCTGTACTCTCACTAAAAAATTATTCTCATCAATATCAAAAATTTTGTTCATTCGACTTGTGACAATTACAAGACCCCCTTTGACAGGGATCGCACCTCCGGTCATTCCGGAACCGGCCCCACGGGGTACCACGATCATTTTTTCTTTTGATGCCAGCTTTAAAATTTGTGCAACTTCATTTTCTGAGCCTGGAAATATAATGGCATCCGGAAGAAAAGAATTTCCAGTAGCATCATAGGAGTAACACAATAATTCTTCTTTTTCTAAAGTGACGTATTGCTTTCCTGATATTTTTTGAAGACGTCTGTAAATAGAACCGGATAATTCTCCCATTTAAAGTTTTCCTGATTCGATTTTTTTAGAAAGATAGTTTACTTGTTCAAAAAGAACACTTTTTTGCTTTAATTCTCTTTCTACTGCGTTGATGGCATATATGGCAGTTGCATGATATTTATTATAACTATTACCAATTTTTTTTATGGGTTGATCCGTATATTTTCTGGAAAGGAAAATGGCCATTTGCCTTGGCTTTACGATTCTTTTCTTTTTGGAAGCAGATACAATATCTTCCTGTGTAATTGAAAATTCTTTACAGACCAGTTTTTTAATGGATTCAACAGTAATCCTTGTCTTTGCTTTTGTGATGTTAGCCAGGACACTTTTTGCCAATTCAATATCAATATTATACCCCATCAAATGACCTTTTGCAGCCACACCAAAAAGTCCGCTTTCAAGCTGGCGGACATCATCACACAATTCCTGGGCGATATATTCAGTGACCTGATTGGGAATATCATATCCAAAAACTTTCGACTTTCTTTTTAATATCCTGACCCTGGTAGCATAATCCGGTACACCAATTTCAGTAACAAGCCCAAGGCTTAAACGTGATTTTAACTGATCATTGAGTTTGGGGATATCATCCGGAAGCTCGCATCCTGAAAAGATAACCTTTTTATCTGCATCAAGAAGATAATCTAAAGTCAAAGCCAATTCATTCTGTGTTGCTTCCTTCCCAGACAAAAAATGAACATTTTCAAGAATCAATACATCACATTTTTCCCTGTACTTTTCTTTGAACTTCTCTATGGTTTTATTTTTCAAGGAAAATATCATTTCATTGGTGAACTCTTCTGCAGTTGTATAATAAACCCTTTTGGAAATAGAGTTGGTTATCATATGGTATCCAACAGCCTGTGACAAATGACTTTTTCCAAGTCCGGTTTTAGCTAAAATATAAAGGATATTGGATCCTTTTATTTTCCCCCGTGCAAGGGACAGCGATGCAGAATAAGCAAAATTTGAATTCTCTCCCACAACAAAATCATCAAAAGTGAACCCTTTTTTAAACAAGCGTCCGTTATTAAATCTAAGGTTGAGTCCCGGCAGATTCAATTGTTTTGATCTTTTAATTGGTAAATGAACTGCTGGATATGCACCGAGGTTTTTATTTTCTTTCTTTGAACAAAGTTTTCTTTTGGATGTTACCATGAATTCAATATTGATATCATCAACCCCTAATTTTAAAAATGCTTCTTCCAGTATTGGAAGATAATTATCTTTTAAACGTTTTATAAAAAAGGAATTTGGACTGGATAGCTTAATATGATGCTTATCATGGTCAAGAAGATCAACAGGTTCTATCCACATTCTGTAACTATGCTCTGGTAATGTCTTTTTGATTTGACATTTTACTTGTTTCCAGAACGATTCCATATTTTCCAAAAAAAATCCTCTTTGTTCCAAATACGAATAGAAATACTGATTTATAAAGCAAATTTAACAATTACAAATGAAAAAACTGATATTAAAAAAGGTATTATTTTTTTATTCAATTATTATTTATTGGTCAAATCTAATAAGAAGGGTTGGTATATTATTCAGTTTTTAGTTGGCATAATTTTTCAATTATTTGATATCATTCATTTTTTTTGTGAAACAAAATTTTCCCCAAACATTACAACCACTTCGACAACTATCTATTTTTTCAAGATATTTTAACATTTCATTGAAAATTTTTTTTATGCAAAAAATATTTTTTGCTCTGATTTATTCCTATTTTCTTTTAATTACTTCGAATTGAATAAAAATATTATCTTTTCTTTTGAGTCTACAGTTTACTATAGTTTCACAATTTTCCGCTCCAAATTATATTAATTCAAATTAAAAATCACAAAAAATTTTATGGAAATATTTTCACATTTAAATTAAAAATTAAATTTTGATTTAAACACAATTATAGATAATATTATCACCATATTCAGTATTCTGGAAATTTGGCAGTTTTCACTTCTGCACTATTTACTCTTTGTATATCAAATAGTATATTGCACTATTATATGTTTAATCATTTAACCTTAATATGATAGAGAATTTGATGAAATTGCCAGTCACTCGACCTTATATCGGCATTACCATGGGGGACCCTGTCGGGATCGGCCCGGAAATACTTGTAAAAGCTTTAAATAATCCTAAAATTTATACCTTGTGCAAGCCTATGATTATTGGTGATTCCAATATTATAAAACAGGCACTAAAACTTTTAAAATATGAGCATCATGTCCATATAATAAATGACCCGGATCAGGGCAGGTATGTGTTTAATACATTGGATATAATTGATATTTCCACCATCCAAGAGAACTGTTCCCTACTTTTGGCTCCAACTATTGAAACCGGGACTGCCATGCAGGACTATATAATTAAAGGGATTGATCTTGCATTGACCCATCACATTGCAGGCATTGTGACCTGCCCCATCACAAAAACGGCCTTAAAACTTGCAGGCTCCCAATTTCATGGACACACAGAACTTCTGGCCCATAGAACAAAAACAAAAGAGTATGCCATGATGCTGTCGGGCAATAAACTTAAAGTAGTTCTGGTTACGATCCATATTCCGCTCACCCAGGTGGTAGCCGGATTGACCAAGCAAGAAATTATCAAAAAAATCAAATTAACCCATACCTCTTTAAAAAGCCGATTTAATATCAAAATACCCAGGATTGCAGTGGCAGGTTTAAACCCACATGCGGGTGAGGCAGGAATGTTTGGCCCAGAGGAAGAAGACATCATTGCACCTGCCGTCAGGGCTGCAAAAAATGAAGGGATAAACGTTAAAGGACCTTTACCACCAGATACTGTTTTTTACCAGGCAGTCAATGGAAGGTATGATGCAGTGGTTTGCATGTATCATGATCAGGGTCTTATTCCATTTAAGCTCACCCATTTTAAAGATGGTGTAAATACGACTTTAGGTCTTCCCATTATCCGTACCTCAGTAGATCATGGGACGGCTTATGACATTGCCTGGCAAGGGATTGCAGACCACTCAAGTTTAATAGAAGCCATTAAAATGGCAGCATTCCAGGCCAAACATGAAAAACCGGGGATCAATGGATAAAAATAAAATTATCATTGAAGGTGCCCGGGAACATAACCTGAAAAATATTAATGTTGAAATACCCAAAAACAGCTTGACTGTTATCACCGGGCTTTCAGGATCAGGGAAATCAACTCTGGCATTTGATACATTGTATGCAGAAGGCCAACGAAGATATGTTGAATCCCTTTCAACCTATGCAAGACAATTTTTAGGCCGGATGGACAAACCAGATGTAGATGCGATTATCGGGCTTAGCCCTGCCATATCCATTGAACAAAAAACTGCCAGCCATAATCCCAGGTCCACTGTTGGTACTGTCACTGAAATTTATGATTATCTAAGATTATTATTTGCAAGAATCGGCACACCTTATTGTTATAAATGCGGATTGCCTATTTCTTCCATGTCAATTGACCAAATCACTGACAGGGTCATGGGAGTTGATGAAAATTCAAAAATTATGATCTTAGCTCCTTTAATCAGTGGACAAAAAGGCTCACACGAAAAATTATTTGAAAAAATAAAAAAAGATGGTTTTGCCAGAGTCAGAGTGAACAATGAGATCTATTTAATGGATGATCTTGTGCAATTGGATAAAAATAAAAAACACACCATAGATGCTATTGTTGATAGACTGGTTATTAAAAATGGGATTGAGAAACGCCTGAGTGACTCATTGGAACTTGCCCTTTCATTATCAGGAGGACTTGTAACACTGCTGGATATCACCCATAACAAAGAAACCCTTTTCAGCGAAAAAGCTTCCTGTGTAAGTTGCAACGTAAGTTATCCTGAATTCACACCAGCGTCTTTTTCATTTAACTCTCCCCAGGGTGCCTGTAAAAAGTGTGGGGGCCTTGGATCAGTCACCCAGTTTGACCCGGAACAGATTGTACCGGATCAAATGCTTTCATTGCGGCAAGGTGCTATTTTACCATGGGAAAACAGAGATTCCGTTCAGTTTATGGAATTTTTAGATGCTTTAGTAACCCACTATAAAGAAGATATTTATACCCCCTTTAAAGATCTTTCTCCTGAATTCCAAAACGTTTTGCTATTTGGTTCAAAAAAAGAAGAGATCTCCTTTTATATTGAAAGAATGGAGAAAAAAATTGTGTATAAAAAAACCTTTGAAGGTGTGATCCCAAACCTGAAAAGACGATATAATAACACTGATTCCAACTATATAAGAGAAGAAATAAAAAAATTCATGAATTTTAAACCCTGTTCTTTTTGTAATGGATCAAGGCTCAACAAAGCATCTGGATCTGTAAAAGTTGGTGATAAAAGCATCTGGGAGATCACGTCTCTTTCAATACAAAATTCTGCTAAGTACATCTCATCCTTACACCTTTTGGGTAAAGACAAAATTATTGCAGCAAAAATTATCAAAGAACTGGCAGAACGTTTAAGTTTTCTACAAAATGTTGGACTGGAATATCTTACCCTTGGCAGATCGGCTGCCACCCTGTCTGGAGGCGAAAGTCAGAGAATCCGTCTTGCAACCCAAATAGGATCCAAACTCACAGGAGTTATTTATGTCCTGGATGAACCCAGTATCGGACTTCATCAAAAAGACAATGCAAGATTATTGACAACCTTAATGAATCTTCGAGATCTTGGCAACACAGTATTAGTTGTTGAGCATGACGAGGAAACGATTCTGTCCTCTGACCATGTTATTGATATTGGACCTGCAGCAGGAATAAATGGTGGTGAAATTATTTTTTCAGGTCCTCCTGAAGAACTTGTCAAAAATGAAATATCCTTAACCGGTCTTTATCTGTCCGGTAAAAAAAACATACGAATTCCTAAAAAAAGAAGACCTGGTAATGGAAAATTATTAACTATTTATCAGGCAAGTTCAAATAATCTTAAGCAGATTGATGTCTCTTTTCCTTTGGGGTGTTTTACCTGTGTAACCGGTGTCTCTGGCTCTGGAAAATCCACCCTTGTTCTATCCACACTTTTTCCTATCCTTGCAAACCGGATCAATCGGTCCAGGAAAACTGTTGGAAAATTTAAAGAAATCAAAGGGCTTGAACATCTTGATAAAGTGATTCACATTGATCAATCCCCAATTGGAAAAACACCCAGAAGCAACCCGGGTACTTATACTCAGATATTTAACCCGATCAGGGAACTATTTTCCAAAACCCGGGAATCCAAAGCCAGGGGATACAAACCCGGGCGTTTCAGTTTTAATGTTAAAGGTGGCCGGTGTGAAGCTTGCACTGGTGATGGTATAATTAAAATTGGAATGCATTTTCTACCCGATGTTTATGTGGATTGTGATATCTGTAATGGAAAACGATATAACAGAGAAACCCTTGATATAAAATATAAGGGTAAAAATATTGCCCAGGTTTTGGATATGACCATTAATCAATCTATTCGTTTTTTTGAAAATATCTCATCTATTAGAACCAAACTTGCAACCCTGATTGAAGTGGGACTTGGATATATAAAACTGGGACAAGCTGCAACGACTCTGTCTGGAGGAGAGGCCCAAAGAATAAAATTGGCAAAAGAACTGTCAAAAAAAGGAACGGGTAAAACAATCTATATACTGGATGAACCCACCACCGGGCTTCATTCTGATGATATTAACAAATTATTATTTGTTTTAAATAAACTGGTTGATTCAGATAATACTGTGATTGTAATCGAGCACAATCTTGATGTAATTAAATGTGCTGACCATATCATCGACCTTGGACCGGAAGGTGGAGATAAAGGTGGCAAAATAATTGCTTTGGGAACACCCGAGGAAATCGCTCAAAATAAAAAATCATACACTGGCTATTATTTAAAAAAAACATTAGACAAATTAAATCATTAGTAGTTAAACAATAAAATTTTTATTTCATAATACAGATATCTGAATCACAGGAACAGGCACCATCTATTTCACATGCATATGCAATTCTTGAAGCTTTATCAAACATTGCCTCATTAATCGGTTTAAATGAAAAAGATGATATTTTTTTCTCTACAGATTTCTTGTCCGGTAAATTTTTTAACCCGGTTGAGATTACTTTTCCTGAATCCCCTTCAAGGATCTCGGCATCCTCGCCATTGGTAATGACAACAATCGGAATCTGGTAAGGTTTAATTATCCTTGATAGTGCCAGGGTGGAGAGTCTTCTGGTGACAATGGATCCGGGTGCAAATTTTATCAATGCAATGGTTTTTTCATGATAGTTTACCAAAAAATCAATTTTTATGGCCGCCTTTTTTGGCCCTGCAATAACCTCAAGAGGGATATTGCTTTTAATCTCTGTTTTTTTAAATTTGCAGTCTATTACAAGTTGTCCGGCAATTTTCTGCCGGAATCTTTCATCAAGTGTGTCCGGTAAAACTATACCTGTCAAAAAATCATTGAGCTTTCCAAGAACCAGATGATGGGGATTTGATTGATTTTCCATATATTTTATTTAATACCCCTTCTTTAGTTTATTAATCCGGATTCAACAATATCAGAAATAATTTAAATCCTGTTTCTCATGTTGTGTCGGATTATATAATATTCTTTGTCTTGAACAATAAATTTAAGAATCAAAAAAGAGTTTACAAGTTTTAGTTGAAAAATTTAATCTTAAAAAACCTTCTGTAAAAAAAAGACCGGTTTCAGCTAATTGCAGGAGAACGAAGACTCAGAGCCATTAAAGACTACACTGACATGAAGATGATCCAGGCAAAGATCGCAGATGTAGACGATCTTCAGGCAAGAAGGATAAGCGTTACTGAAAACATTTTAAGACAAGATTTCTCCGCCATAGAATCCATTGAAGCGACCATTAAAATCATTGATATGGAAATGGGTAAAGATCCCTGGTACTTGACGGTAGGCAAAACACCCCTTGAAAGGGTACATCAATTGCTGTCAAAGTTAGATTCCA
>Ga0233437_1001765_pt1 | contig 36921 bp, 31 predicted proteins | sample SI_122_August201_FD_182714 | JGI IMG/M metagenome (GOLD analysis project Ga0233437, IMG submission 182714) | Seawater microbial communities from Saanich Inlet, British Columbia, Canada - SI_122_August2016_200_MG | ecosystem: Environmental > Aquatic > Marine > Inlet | place: Canada: British... | reverse complement strand
AATTAATTTCTATCAAACATATTCTTGTGGCCGTTGTGGTTTATTCGCTCTTTTTCATACAGTCAACCAGATTGAGCATTTAAGCGATGAACAAAGAGCAATATTGTCCGGTACAATATGCGAACAATATAAACGAATACGGAATGATAATAATCCGTTTGTTAAATTGGAATATGGTGACATTGAGAGGATAAAAAAATCAAAAAAGCCAGATTTAGGTGACAGAGCAATCAGATTATTAAAATACATTTCAGAGAAATCAACTCAAGGAAGTATTTTTAAACTTGATATTGGTTATCCGAATCAAGCACTAGATGCACCTCTTTGGGAATATGAATTTGGAATATTATCAGCTTCTTATTGCTCTGATTTTGATGATTTCATTGAAATCCTTTATTTACTGAATGACTATTTGGCAAAATATAAAGGATATATTGAGTTCAATAAAACCAAATCAACAACCAAAGCCTTATCAGTAACTGCTAATGGATTAACTTTTAAAAGCTATCTGAATTTCGAGGCTAAAATTACACCCGAAGGATGGGGCGCTCTTTCAGAATATAAAAGCATAGTAGATAAAAATCTTGTTTTCGTAGCAATGAAATTTGGTCCAGAGACGGGTAAAATCTGGAGTGAAGGCATTGAACAAGGAATCTTAGCAGCAAAATACAATCCTGGACGAGTTGATCGGACAGATCACAATAATCGTATTGATGATGAAATAATGGTTCAAATTAGGAAGTGTAATTTTATGGTTGCTGATTTTACTTTTCAAAATAGAGGAGTATATTTTGAAGCGGGATTTGCACAAGGGCTTAGCAAGGATGTTATTTGGGTATGTCGTGATGATTCCATTAGAAATAAGACGGATGAATTTGATCCAGATGTGCATCATCATTTTGATGTGGATAAATATAATTTCCTTGTATGGAAAGAGGGAGAAGAAGAATTGCTTTCGGATCGATTGAAAAATAGAATAGTAGCATTAAAAGGGGAAGGTTCGTATGAAGCTGAATAAATTAGACCCTTTAAGATCGGTTGTTGTTTTATCTATTATTCTTTCGATTTTTTGTCCTTGGAGTGTATTTGCTGAAGTCGAAACCATCATAGCAACCCATAAATACGTCATGGGTGACAATGACTCCAAAAATGATGCGAGAAGAATGTGTTTTATGGAGGCGAAACGAAAGGTTTTAGAAAAGGCCGGTTCATATATTGCAAGCAATACTACCATTCGGAATTACCAGCTAGCAAAAGATGAAATCATTGCATACTCTGCTGCATTACTTAAAATCGAAACCATCAATGAAAAATGGGAAATCGATGGAAGTAATATGGCTGTAACATTGACTGTAAAAGCCGATGTTGATGCTTCCATTTTGGAAAAGCAGTTAGAGAAAATCCAAAAAGATAAATCCGTACAAGGCAAAATAAAACAGCAATCAGTAAAGCTTCAGGAGCTGGAAGAAACCGTCAATACTTTACGACAACAACTTGGGCCTGCATTATCAACAAAGGAGAATAATACTAAAATTCCAGAAGATATGGTGCTTATTCCTGCTGGAGAATTTGAAATGGGTAGTAGCACTGGTGATTTTGCAGAACCAGTACATAATGTGTATTTAGATGCATATTTTATTGATAAATATGAAGTGACAGTCGAACAATATAGTCAATGCTACGGCGTAGGGAAGTGCAAAGAGCCTACAGTGAAAGAAATATATTGTAATTGGGAGAAGCCAGGACGTGAAAACAATCCCATAAACTGTGTAACATGGAATGATGCAATAGAGTATTGTGAATATCATGGTAAAAGACTGCCTACAGAAGCAGAATGGGAGAAAGCTGCTACATGGAGAAATGGAAAAAAATTCAAATATCCGACAGGAAAAGACACTATATCTTGTTTCGATGCCGTGATGTTGGAAAGCGGGGAATGGAAAACTAACGGAGGTTGTGGAAGAGCTGGAACATGGCCAGTTGGAAGTAAATCTGAAGAAATAAATGGGACATATGATATGGCGGGCAATGTAAGTGAATGGGTAGCAGATTGGTTCTCGTTAAGTTACTATGAATTCAGTCCCAGAATGAATCCAAAAGGACCAAAACCAACTTCAAGTTCTGCACGCGGGCTCCGAGGAGGAAGTTGGAGAGAGTTTACATCATTACTACTTGGGGCATCCCGGTTAAGTTGGAATCCTTCAGGCTATGGTGCTAGTCTTGGGTTTCGTTGTGCATACTCTCCATAACAATATAGTCAAAATGTCATTGATATGAGCTATTTGCTTAAATAGATAGCCTTGCAAATAACAGTGTTATCATCACGGTTTTTAAAAATTTATCCCCAAAATGTTCTTCCTACCGACCACTTAATACTAAATCCCATAACATTACTTCCGCAATTATCTCCAATATTCTGTTTTCTAAAATATTTTCTCCATTCTGGTCTTTCCACCGACCACCCTCCCCGCTATCCCAATAATACTAACATCTAGAGGATCTCCACCAAAAAGCCCCGTACTCCTTCCATATCATCTTCATCATTTGAAGTAACTCCATCAAATCATAGCTATTTCATTGTTTAATAAGAATTTTAATTGAAGATTCGTATGTCCCGGTAATTCCATTTACTTTTATGTCACTACGAAGTGGGCTAAACAGGACTGCACGAATGGGCTGGATTTTTTTGATTGGGACAGTTTAACTACCCCACAGAATTTACACATTTGAATCCAAGTATTTTAGCAGCGAAGGTCTCTTCCAGTGTTCGCATTTTTCTGTTTACCGATCAATAATTTCCACGCATCTAATTTTATTTAATTCTTTTCAAACTCCTGTTTTTCTAGTAATCAACAATGAAAGGCACAACAGACTTGAAATGTTGATCCAGTTCACTGGAAATATGGTTTAGTTAAGATCTACCGTTCAGAAAGGCTTGGACTGTTGGGTTTAGTTTTGAATGTGAGACCTGTCCAAATATCTGGGTGCAGTATATCATAAAACACAAGCAGGAGCTCAATGTCATGAAAACGTCAAACAGGAAGCGGAAACTCTATACAGCCATGCTTTTGCTTATCTGTCTGTTCCCCAACCTCGGTTTCCCCCAAGACAGGGAAACCGAATCGCACTACTACTTGTTTCCTGCAGCGGTTAGACTGGCTGGAATCGGAACAATCTATGGTGTTGGATTTTACCTTGAGAATATTGCCTCCTCCACGATCGATTTCGGCGGGGGAAAATCCGCTGGGCGGATAGATGCAACTGGTACAGCAGTTCGGGATATCAATTTTTTTGACGATAATTTCTCCCTGACTATCGGAGTTCTGCAGGTTAACAAGCTAATGATGGACATTTCTTACACCAGAGGTATGGCGGATGATGATCCCGTAACCCAGCAGGGGAGCGCACAGGGAGGAGCGATTTCCGGGCGCTGGAATTTTTTTGAACCTACTGCCGTATTGAATACCACTGTGGTTAGCTGGGGTTTTAAATTTGATGACTATTTGAGTCAGGGTGATGAGGCAACAATTGAAATGCCGAAGATACATCTAAGTGATCTGAATGCTGTTTTGATCATCAACGATTTGACCTTCAATTTCACAGATTCTGACGTAAATCCCAGGAGCGGTTTGAAACTTGGACTGAGTCACACGCAGTTCAATACAGGTACCCAATTCAGCAGTACTAGTACCATCAGTTATTTTATCAACGGATACCTGCCGCTTGGCGAATCGTTTTCTTTTGTATTAAGGGGTTTTGGATCTGATGCAGCCGTTACGAGCAGAAAAACAACTGATCTAGACGAAATAAAAAATATACTGGCAGTGGACTGCAGCCAAGTGACAGACGCTGCCAAGCAAACTGAATGTCAGAATTTGACAGACAATTTGGCCGCTTATATTTTGGCCCATAATGAAAACGGCACAGCTGCTCTACTGGGCGGCGACAACATGTTGAGATCGTACCGAGAAGGAAGGTTCAGGGGAGCCCATGCCCGTTTTTGGGGATCGGAGTTGCGTTATGACATTCCCTTTAAAACGTTCATTACCCAATTTCAAACTGCCATTTTTCATGAACAGGGCTCTGCAACAGACAATCTATCTGAACTTGGAGACGTCACCCGGTCATCTTCCGGTCTGGCTGTAAGATTGAGTTTAGATGAGTTGACGGTCAGGCTTGAAACAGCCAATGGAGATGAGGGGCAGGAGTGGTTTCTTACCTTCGGCAATCCCTGGTAACAGCGCTTTTTAAAAAAAGTAGATCAATCCTGGATAGCATCGCCGACTCATCAATACAGAGGGAGCATTCCCTTTCTCCGAAGATTCAGTCGCGTAAAGCGTATGATTGCAATCTTCCTGAAAACTATCCAAATTCTTTTCAAATCAAAAAACGATCTACTGCTGGAAAACTTGGCATTAAGGCAACAGCTCGCAAAGTATCAGGCAAGGAATATCAAACCCAAACTGACTGCATATGCAACTCTCTGAATCAGTCAATTATTAAGTCATTCTACACCCCTCTTCTCAGTGTTGTGAAATAGAAAAACGGTTTTTTCAAGTCAACATCGTTGCCTCAGCTTTTCCAACAGCTCTTGTGCTCTTCGAATGTTAAATACACCACATTCACAGGGTTTTGCCAGATGGAGCGCACCTTGTGCGGGTGTCATTCGTTCCAATTTGATTTCATCAATGATCTTACGGATAAGGTTAAATGCCACCAGACCGTGACCGCAAAGCGTGTTGATCTCAACAATTTCATTCTGCGGAAGTCTCTCTTTTTGACCGAAGATCCCCAGGGATTGTTCTACACTGTGGCGGTTCATACCTGCTTTTTGGCAGCATTCATCCGCGGAAGTCAGTAGTCCGCTGATGTTGACTGATATTCCCAGGTCGGCCTGTTTCAATTCAGCGACGACAGACGCAACAGCTTCAATATTATCGAACGTCGCTGTCAAACCAATATTATCTTCCATTTCTGCACGGAGGCGCGTCGGATCAATACGACGCAAGGCCATTTTGTCGACTTTCCCCATATTGAGTGGATCGTGTCTGACGCAGATCTCTGAAAACCGTTTCAGCGTTCCGATGACCTCTTTCACAGGAAGCATGCCCAACTTTGGCAGGGCAAAGATAACAAAATCCTTCTGTAAATCTTCTGCGGATCCTTTTCTATGAAGTGTATTGGTCATCTTATCCCTCCTGTACCATGGTGCGCCCCAATCCGAGATTGGTTTTGCCGTTTAAAGAGAGGGGATAGCCGGCCTCAGCGCACACCTCTTGATGAGGAATCGTTCCATCCGGGTTGCATCGGCTGGAAACACCGACACTGACAACCGTATCCAATTCCCGGGTCACAGCTTCGATTTTTTTTAAAACCATGGGCAGCTGGTCCAGTTTAATTTTTAGTTCAATGATAGCGGAAAGTACTTTTTCCTGCAGGGTATCTGTTTGCAGAACACCGGTTTTCAGGTCCGGCATGATGGCGCTGAGCGGGTTCTTTTCTTCAAACTGGATTTCCAGTTGAGCCAGAGCAGAGGTCATTTTGTTGATTTCATGCAGAAATACACCGGTTCCCGGTCTTCCCAGGTCAATGACAACACCCGCATCACCGGTGCCGATCCGACCGGTCACATCATTTGTTTTTATCTCTTCGGTCCCTCTGCCGGCGACACCAGTGCTGTCATGGGTAACAGTTGGATCGCTGAAAGCCCGTCGCAAGGACCTGGGCCATTCCAGATCAGGCGGGATAAGTGCCCCAGTGGGGCAGACATCGATGGGTGCATCATGGCGTAAATGAACGACGCCAAACATTTTCCGCAGCATTCGGACAAGGTAAGGCGACAGATTTGCCGATTCACAGCATCGGTAACATGTATTACACTCAACACATTCATCTTCATCCACTACGGCGATGCCATTTTCAATCCGTATAATGCCCATGGTACAATACGACACACAATTGCCACAGCCTACACATCTATTTGGTTCTATCTTCATTCTTCAGCGGTGTGTTTTGGTTAGATGTCGGAATTTAATCTATAAATATATGGAATCGTTACCCTAAGTGGCAACGTTATATCTGTCAAGTCGATTTCAGTCGAGCTTGATATTCCCCTCCCCACGGAGTATTCGTCTCCTTCGCTTAAACTATGGGTTCCACGTATTTCTCATTAGTGTCCAGGAAACACGTTCCGTTTGCATAAACTGAGAGTAGGTCCTCTGCCCCTATTTTTTTCTTGACATGTGTATTAGAACACTAGTATATCAGTTGTAGATTGATGATCTTCTATCACCCCCTATCTCATCCAAATACTGACGTTATGGGGCTGATTGAAATCGATCTGCTATTTCTGGTTGATGGTTTTATTCTGTGTTCAAATCAAATTTCAAACGAGAGGGATAAAATGGCTAAAAAACTTTTACTTCTTTTTCTGTTGGTTTCAATGGGTTTTTCAGCACAGGTTTTTGGGGCTGGCGGATCAAAATCAACGTTGTTGTATGCAGCTTATGCCGATATCAAAGATTGGGATCCATCCATAGCCGCTTCCATGGAAGTTCTTATGTTGCAAAGTGTGTATGAAACCCTGGTATATTATAATCCTCCGGGATCAAAGGAGATATTGAGACCAGGTCTGGCTACCTCCTGGAACAATTCAAAGGATGGGTTAACCTGGACATTCAACCTGCGCAAAGGCGTTAAGTTTCATGATGGCGAACCCTTCAACGCTGCAGCAGTCAAGTACTCCATTGAACGAACCAAGAAAATAGGCAAAGGCTCTTCCTGGCTCTGGCCCAAAGGCATGGTTATCACAGCTTTAAATGACTACAAAGTTCAGATTAAGCTGAAAAATCCTCTTCCCATCGATCTGATTGCGTCGTCACAGTATGCTTCCTATATTTTTTCACCCAAAGCCGGTGAAAAGGGTACAGACTGGTTTATGCAGGGCAATGCTGCAGGAACAGGTCCTTACAAAGTTGACAGCTGGGAAAAAAGTCAGCAGACCGTTCTGGTTAAAAACGATAGTTACTGGGGCGGATGGTCCGGCAAGCATTTTGAGCGTATCATCCTCAAGCCGGTTCTGGAGCAATCAACTCAGATTCAAATGATCAAAAGTGGTGAAGCGGATTTTGCAGCTTTGATTCCTGTTGATGCAATTCCTGCTTTGAAAAAAACCAAGGGTGTTGAAGTGATTACACCAAAATCCTGGAAAAACTCCAGTTATCTGATCAACACGCAGAAGTTCCCAACGAATAACCTTAAGGTTAGACAAGCGTTGACCTATGCCTGGGATTATAACGCTGTTGTTGATTCTATTTACAATGGATTGGCTACGGTTGCTCAAGGACCGATTCCCAAAACGATGTGGGGACATAATCCAAATCTTCCCAAACCAGAATTCAATCTGGATAAAGCCAAACAATTGATTCAGGAAAGTGGTATTCCCAAAAGCAAGCTTAAGCTGACTATTGCTTACATTGCCACCTCCCAGGAGTATTCCAACAGCGCTCAACTGTTGCAGGCAAACCTGGCAAGAATTGGCGTAACCCTGGAACTGAAGCCTGGCCCTTGGGGAACGATCTGGAAAAACGCCAAATCGCTTGATACAGCACCCAACCTGCAATCCATGACCTGGTGGCCGGGCTACCCAACTCCCAACGATTGGTTAATCGGGTTGTTTAAGACAGAAAAATCAGCTGTCTTTAATCTGTCCCATTATTCAAACTCAAAAGTCGATGCATTAGTTGAAAAAGGTGTTAATCTGGAAGTGACGGATCGTAAAGGTGCTATCAAGGCATATCAGCAAGCTCAAAAGCTGATTGTTGAAGATGTACCGGGCATTTTCTATGCTGACATCCTGACGCGAATTGTCAAGCGATCTTCAGTAAAAGGATATACGAACAACCCCGCGTATAATTATCAATCCCTTTATCCTTTGTATCGAGAGTAATAACATTCGGCAGGTATATCAGTTTAAACATTAAGTATTATTTATTCGCATAGTCTAATGAAAAAATACTTGTTAAAACGGTTGGCACTTATCTTCCTGGTTTTGCTGGGAGTCTCGGTTATTACGTTTGTAGTATCGCATGTATTACCGGGATCCCCTGAAGCGATGTGGGTTGGCCCAAAACCAACTCAAGAGCAGCTTGATGCTGCTATAAAAGAACTGGGACTTGATAAACCAATTGCTGTTCAATACCTGTCGTATGTTAAAAACATGGTGCGGGGGGACCTGGGGATTTCCCTGAGAACCCGGCGTCATGTTACCGAAGAGCTTTCACGACGTTGGGGAGCAACTTTTGAACTGGTTTCATTTTCGTTGTTGTTAGCCTTACTGATTGGAATCCCCATGGGGATCCTATCAGCAACTAACAAAGACAAGGGCCTGGATCATACGAGTCGGGCTGTTTCCATATCCGGAGTGGCAATGCCTGTTTTCTGGCTGGGCATGATTTTGCAGCAAGTGCTGCATGGACAGCTAGGCTGGTTTCCGCTCCAGGGACGTATCGACTCACAGATTTTGATAGACTCTCCCATCGAGACCATCAGCGGGTTTTATTTAGTGGACTCGCTGTTGACTGCTAACTGGGCCGCCTTTTCCAGTGCTTTCAGCCATATTGTGCTACCGGCCCTGACGCTCTCCTTTGCTGCCCTGGCAACAATTACTCGTATGTCTCGATCTTCCATGCTGGACGTGCTTAGTGAAGATTATATTCAGACGTCCATTGCTTATGGTGTCAGTAGGCGTGTCTTGCTGTATAAATACGCACTTAAAAATGCCTTGATTCCCACCATCACTGTCGTTGGTTTAAGCTATGGAGTAATGCTGGGGGGGTCTTTTCTGGTCGAGTCGATCTTTGACTGGCCGGGTTTGGGTCGATTTGCGGTGTTATCGATTGAAAATAACGATTTTCCGGCGACAATGGGTGTCACAATACTGTTTGCTTTCACTTACATAATTCTAAATCTGATTGTGGACATGGTGTACTACTTTATAGATCCGCGAATAAAAACTCCTGATATGGACTAAAACTATGGAGATAGCAGAAACTGTAGAAAGTCCCAAAGAACGCGGACAATTACATTACATCTGGCACCTGGTGGCTCGGAATCCGCTATTTGTGATCGGTCTTTTTATTGTTGCCCTTTTGCTTTTTTCGGCATTCTTTGCACCTTATTTTACCCCCTACCCGGAAGATGCAACCTTTGGTATCAATTTCGCTGAGAAGTTAAAGCCGCCCAGTTTCAAACACTTGTTTGGCGCTGATGCCCTGGGACGGGATATCTTCACCCGGGTCGTGTTTGGCGCACGGATGTCATTGAAGATTGGAATAATTGTTGTTTTTGTTTCCATGTCGATTGGTATTCCTCTCGGGTTGATAGCGGGGTTTTTTGGTGGCAAGGTTGATGAAATTATCATGCGTGTGACAGACATGTTTCTGGCATTCCCCCCTTTGTTATTGCCGATTTCCATTGCTGCAGCGTTAGGTACTTCGATTGTTAATACGATGATTGCTATTGCCATCTCCTGGTTCCCCTGGTATGTCCGCCTGATCAGAGCTCAGGTGTTAACCGTCAAGGAAGAGCTCTATGTGGAATCTGCCCGCTCGATTGGGGTTGGCCGGATAACAATCATGACGCGTCACATATTTCCCAATGTTTTGAGTCCGGTTGTTATCCAAGCATCCATGGATATGGGATATACAATTCTCGTTGCAGCCAGTTTGAGTTTCATTGGCTTGGGAGCGCAACCACCTGCCGTGGAATGGGGATTGATGATTACTTCAGCCAGGGCCTATTATCTGGATTTCTGGTGGACGGTAACTTTTCCGGGACTGGCAATTTTTGTCAGTGTTTTGGCCTTTAATCTCGTAGGTGACGGCCTGAGAGATATATTAGATCCTAAAATAAGAGATTAAGTTGTGGAAACACAAAACAGCCAACAAATACTGGAAATAAGGGACCTGAAGACCCATTTCTTCACCTATCATGGTGTGATTAAGGCAGTTGACGGCGTCAGCCTGACCATCAACCGGGAAGAGGTCCTCGGGATTGTCGGGGAAACGGGTTGTGGAAAATCAATTACGGCACGATCTATTTTAAAGCTGATACAGGATCCCGGACGGATCATGGATGGGACAATACATCTGGATGGCGAAGATATTCTCTCCAAAAGTGAAAAAGAGATGCAACATATCAGGGGCGGTAAAGTCTCCATGATCTTCCAGAATCCATTGTCATCTCTCAATCCCATTTTCACCATTGGAGAGCAGGTCTGCCACATTATTCGCATACATCAGGGAAACGATAAGAAGGCCGCCAGGGCAAGAGCCCTGGAGATGTTTTCCCAGGTTCGATTACCGAACCCCAACCGTCTGTTAAAAAAATATCCTCATGAATTGAGCGGAGGCCAGCTGCAACGGGTTATGATCGCCATGGCACTGTCATGTGAACCTGATCTTTTAATCGCAGATGAACCGACAACGGCACTCGATGTCACCATCCAGGCCCAGATCTTAACATTAATGTTGCGCTTAAAAGAGGAAACGCGAACATCGATCCTGCTAATTTCCCATGACCTGGGCGTCATCGCAGAGCTTTGTGATAAAGTGGCCATTATGTATGCGGGGAAGATTGTCGAGTTGGCGTCTGCCACAGACATTTTCAATCGACCCCTACATCCTTATACAGAAGGATTGATGTCTTCTATACCAGGTGAGGGAAAACCAGGTGATAAACTGGAAACCATTAAAGGCATTGTACCGAACCTGATAGCACCCCCCCCGGGTTGTCGTTTTCATCCTCGCTGCCCGATTGCAGAACCAGTTTGCTCACGGAAATCCCCCACGTTAACAGAAGATCAAACAGGGCATTCAGTGGCCTGTCATTTACGATGATGCGGAGATATAATGCAACCACTTGTTGAATGCTGCAATTTGAAAAAATATTTCCAGACTGGTGATGGTGTCGTGCAGGCGGTGGATGATATTTCGTTTACGATTCAACCGGGAGAAACCATCGGTCTCGTCGGTGAATCGGGATGTGGAAAATCAACCATTGGGCGGACCATGTTAAAACTGGTCGAACCCAATGCCGGGAAACTGCTGTTTAAGGGTCGCAATATTTATGAAATGAACCGCCAGGAGCTGCAATCCTTGAGAAGGGAAATGGGAATTATCTTTCAAAATCCCTATTCGTCTCTTAACCCCAGGATGAAAGTGCTGGATATCGTTGGGGAGCCTCTAAAAACCCATACAAAGATCAAAGGCAAAGAACGGAAAGCAAAGGTACTTGAATACCTCAGTCAGGTAGGGCTTAAGCCTGAGCATTTAAATCGGTTTCCACATCAGTTCAGTGGCGGCCAAAGGCAGAGAATTGCCATTGCCAGATCTCTAACCCTGAATCCGAGTTTCCTTATTCTTGACGAACCCACATCCGCCCTGGATGTATCAGTCCAGGCCCAGGTGCTGAACCTGATTCGAGATCTGCAGATTGAGAAGGATTTAACCTATTTGTTCATTACTCACGATCTCCATGTCGTGAAACATATTGCGGGCAGAATACTAGTGATGTACCTGGGGAAACTGGTTGAATCGGGACCGGTTGAAGCGGTTTTCAATAACCCGCGACACCCTTATACACAGGCGTTGCTTTCGGCCATACCAAACCCTAACCCATCCGTCAGAAAAAAACGGACATTATTGGAAGGAGATGTTCCATCACCCATTAATCCACCCAAAGGCTGTCGTTTTCATACACGCTGTCCCAAGGTCCAACCCCAATGTCGTGAAAAACAGCCGGAAACAAAAAGTTTTGGGGAACACCAGGTAGCCTGTTTTTTGGCTTGAAATTATCAGGAGATTAAATAAAAATGTCACGTACCATTGGTATTGCTGGTGTTCAAATGGAAGTCCTTGCAGGTGAAGGCAATATAGCGAATATTGAAAAGAGATTAATCCAGATCCATCAAGAGACACCCTGGGTAGAACTTGTTTTGTTCAGCGAACTCTGTGTGTTTGGTAACCATCCCAAATATGCTGAACCTGTTCCCGGAAAGACGACAGATATCCTGTGTTCATTAGCCCAACAATACGGACTTTGGCTGGTTCCCGGATCCATCAATGAACAGACTGAAAATGGCATATTTAACACCGCCGTTGTCATCAATCCAAAAGGTGAAATTGTCACTCGCTATCAGAAGATGTATCCCTGGAGACCGGCAGAAAAGTGCGTCTCTGGTGATAAATTCTGTGTTTTTGACATCCCCGGGCGCGCCAGAATCGGCCTTTGTATCTGTTATGATCAATGGTTTCCTGAAGTAGCCAGACAACTGACCTGGATGGGAGCTGAAGTGATTCTGTGCCCAACCATGACCTCCACTCCGGATCGCCCCCAGGAACTGATCCTCAGTCAGGCCAATGCTATTGCCAATCAGTTGTACTTTGTCAATATCAACGGTCTTGGACACGGTGGAAATGGTCAGTCAATTATCGTTGATCCCCAGGGGAACATCATCGCACAGGAAACGGATCAGGAAGGGATCCTGACCGCAAAAATGGATCTGGGCAAAGTCGCAGACGTTCGAGAGAACGGTACCATGGGTGCCAGTCAGGTACTGAAAAGTTTTAGAGACGGAGATGTTTCCTTTCCTGTTTATTCGCAAGGAATTATGACCGGCGAGGGGTTCAAGGGACTTGGTTCCATTGAAAAAAAGAAAAATTAGTGCTTTGATATACGATCAACAACTTACGTTAGCACAACTCCTTAGGGATCGTACAAAAATAGCCAAGTGTTTCCTTTTCATGAATGGGAAACACTTGACTTATTTATGAGCCGACCCTTAATCGAACCATTTTGACTGAAGTAAAATCATGGGTGTAGCAACATTGGGAATCGGAAATACGGGACTGTCGGACCATAGACTGCTCAGAACCGAAGTGTATGAATACCTGAGGACGGAATTAATCGCCGGAAATCTCAAACCGGGAATGTTCATCAGTATGAGCAAGCTGATGAAAACCCTGGGCATTAGCAGAACCCCACTCCGGGACGCCCTGTTGCAGCTTCAAAGTGAAGGGTTTGTTAGTTTTTTACCCCAGCGTGGTATCCAGATCACTGAGTTGTCACAAAATGATATTGAAAATCTGTATGAAATTCTTGGGGCATTGGAATCACAGATTCTCGTTTCTGTATTTGATCGCGTTACGCCGGAAATTATTGAGGAAATGACCTGGAAAAACAGGGAAATGCTGGCCAATATAGCCGATGAAAAAATAAATGAATATTTTGACCTGAATGTAGCCTTTCATAGCATCTACATCTCCATGTCAACCAATGCGCCTTTACGGAACCTGATAGAGACGGTTCGTCAACGGTTGTTCGTTTTTGGCAAAAAAGACTGGAGCAGAAAAATGCGGGAACTGAACCACTCTGAACATCTTGAGTTCCTTTCTCTATTGGAGAGAGGCGATGCTATCCTATCCGCCGACTACCTTCGAGACTACCACTGCAACTACCAGATTCTCAAAGACGCTGAAAACAATTGGCAGGACAGCCAATAACCTGGAACGACCCTTTTTCTGATGGGGGCCTTAGCGGATGTCTATCTATAGAGGAATGTTCCCAAACTTCCTGCACTTCTGATCGGCTTGGAAGCTTGAAAATCAATCTCAGTTAGCTTTAACCCGATTCGCTCCATTGTGATCAGCATCTCCTCAAAAGCGACAAAAACACCCTTTTGTTTTGAAACATCCAGTCTTTCAACCAGGTCATCAAATTCCACTTTAAATCCGCTCCCCGCTTCTTCCAGCATATTTATAATTTCCCAGAATATATCCTTGGCATAGGGAGAAAAATCCTCTTGAAACTCCATCGCCCTGTTCAATGTTTTTGGAATTTGGCCAAACAGGCATTTAGGATTATTCCTCGAATTATAATTGACAGGAAACTTTTAAAGACCTATTATTAGGTCATTAAATCAGTCTTAAGGAGAAGCAATGACAAACACTATTTTGGCAGAGACGACAGCAAGCATCACAGATTTAAAAAAAAATCCAATGTCGGTTGTGGAGCAAGGTGATGGGTTCCCCGTAGCGATTCTCAACCGAAATCGACCTGCATTCTATTGTATTCCAGCAGAGGCTTATGAGGCTTTGATTGACAAACTCGAAGATATGGAATTAAATGCCATAGCTGATGCCCGCACTGGGCAAAAACGAGTTAGGGTAATTTTAGATGACTTATAAACTCGATTTTTTGGTAGAGGCATTAAAAGAATGGAAGGCTCTGGATGCATCGACCAAAGTGCAGTTTAAGAAAAAACTGAAAGAACGATTAGCAAACCCTCATGTACCCTCTGCTAGAATGTCAGGAACAACCAATCGGTATAAAATCAAATTAAGGGCAATCGGTTATAGGCTTGTCTATGAAGTGATTGACGATGAAGTGGTTGTGATTGTTGTTGCAGTTGGCAAACGAGAAAGAAACAAAGTATATAAAATAGCATCAAAACGAATTTAGATTTTTTAAGTCAGGCCCGAAGCAACGGTTATTGAACAAAAGCCAATTGTCAATCAAACCTCTTCTGTCGGGACCGGCTCTATCTGGCAAATAACTGTGGGTCGGCTCAAAAATTACTCAAGTGTTTCCCATTAGTGAAAAGGAAACACGTTGCCTTGGCATTCTGTCTGCAAAATGTACAGTCTTTATGGGGCTTTTGCGGACAGATTATGCCAAGTTAATTTTGTACGATCCCTATCCGCCGAAGGCTGCCTCTGAAATATCAGTCGCAGCGGTATCATTGGCCAGAATCACATCCATTTTTCCCCGGGAAACAGGCAGGATGTTCTGAATGAAAAACTGAGCACTTTTCAACTGGCCCTCGTAGAATTCCATATCTTTCTTTTTGGGATTCTGGTCGAGTTTTTGAGTAGCCTCAACAGCGCGCCAGAGCATCATCCACGCCATGATTGTATCTCCGGTGACATCCAGGAAAGGTTGGGCATTGGCATAGGTACTCATTATTTTTTCAGAGCGGGCGTTTTCCCCGACATATTGTGCCACACCCTTCAACTTGGAAACCGTCTGGTCCAGGCCGGACACCAGCTCCTTGAGACTGCTGATTGCCCCAGCGCTGCTGATGGTTTTCTCAATTTCTTCCAGCAGGTCTCTAAAAGATTGTCCATCGTTCAGCGCCAGCTTCCTTCCCATCAGGTCCATGGCCTGGATAGCGTTGGTTCCTTCATAGATTTGAGTGATCTTGCAATCCCGCAGCAGCTGCTCCTGTGGATATTCTGTTGTATAACCATATCCGCCAAAAACCTGTACTCCTTGACTGCAGACTTCAAAAGACCTTTCTGTGATATAGCCTTTGGCAATCGGAATTAACACATCAATGATACCCTGGTACCTGGCTTTCTGATCATCGTCCTGACTGACTTTTTTCTGATCTTCCAGAAATCCGACATAAAACAGGATGCTTCTCATGCCTTCCGTATGGGATTTCATGGATAAAAGCGTCCGTCGAATATCGGGGTGCTGAATAATCGGGACAGACGGGTCATCCTTTGATTTTGAGGTCAGATGTTTCCCTTGAATTCTCTCTCTGGCATAGTTCAACGCATTCAGATAAGACGCTGAGGCACACCCAAAGCCCTGCATACCAACGTAAAGCCGCGCCTCATTCATCATGACGAACATAGCGCTCATGCCCTTATTTTCTGTTCCCAGAAGCGTGCCACGGCACATGCCCTTGCCGCCAAGAGTCAACGAAGCTGTCGGGCTACCGTGGATTCCCATTTTTTCTTCAATCCCGGTGCAAATCACATCATTTGGCTCTCCCAGGCTACCATCATCATTCACCCATATTTTGGGCACCAGGAAGAGTGAAATTCCGGGGGTGCCTGCAGGTGCGCCTTCTATTCTCGCCAAGACAGGATGAATGATATTTTCCACCAGGTCGTTGTCCCCGGATGAGATAAATATCTTGTTGCCGGTAATGGAATAGGTCCCATCTTCGTTTTTAACCGCTTTACTGGTTAAAGCCCCCACATCAGAACCCGCGTCAGGCTCAGTCAGCAGCATGGTGCCACCCCATTTGCCATTGTACATTTTTTTAAGGAAAAGCGCTTTCTGCTTGTCCGTTCCAAATTTTTCGACCAGTTTCCCCGCGCCATGGGCCATGATATTGTGGAGTACAAAGGGGAAATTGGCACCATTGAAATAGTTGCTGGCAGCCAGGGCCACGGAATGAGGCAGCCCCTGTCCTCCCCAGTCCGGGTCGTCGCACATGGCAATCCATTCACCTTCGCTGTATAGCTTGTAGGCCTTATGAAAACTTGCGGGCACTTTCACTGTACCGTTTTCAAAGCGACATCCCTCTTCGTCCCCTTCCTTCATGCAGGAAAGAAGCTCTTTGATGGCCAGGTTCCTTGCTTCAGAGATAACCAGATCGATCGTCTTTTTGTTGAATTCCTCAAATTGTTCATGTTCGCTTAAAGTCTCCACTTTTAACTGTTCGTGAAGTACAAAATCCACATCTCTTCTGTCTGCTACTTGCTGTGCCATATCTTTCTCCAATCGGGTTATTTATTTTGTGTAGTCGAAAAAACCTTTTCCACTTTTCCGGCCCAAGTGACCTGCTCTGACCATCTTTCTGAGCAATGGCGCAGGTCGATATTTGTCTTCTCCGAGTTCCCTGTGAAAACCTTCCAGTACCAGGAGCAGGGTATCGAGGCCAATCATATCGGATAACGCCAGGGGGCCGATGGGATGGTTGGCGCCCAGCATCATGCCGTCATCAATATCCTTGGCACTGGCAATACCTTCGGCAAATACAAAAATGGCTTCATTAAGCATCGGGCAAAGTATGCGGTTTACAGCGAATCCTGGTGCTTCTTTAACCTCAATGGATGTTTTCTGAATTGTTTTAACGAATGCGGCGGCGATACGGAGTGTTTTGTCTGTGGTTGAAAACCCCCTGATCAGCTCAACCAGCTCCATGACAGGAACCGGATTAAAAAAATGCATGCCAATTACCTGTCCGGGCCTCTGGGTCACACTCGCCATTTCAGTGATGGAGAGCCCCGATGTATTGGAGGCCAGGATGGTCTCTTTTTTACAGATGGTATCCAGTTCTCCGTAGACCTGTTTTTTAATGTCCATCACTTCAATAATCGCCTCAATTACCAGATCCGCCTCCTGCGCAGCTTCCTTGAGATCTGTGGTTCCCCTGATGCGACCGATGATTTTTTCAGCTTCATTTTTGTCCAGCTTCCCTTTGGAAACAGACCTGTCCAGGTTGCTTTGGATGTTGGCAATACCGTTTTCAACAAACCTGACCTCCACATCCCGCAGGATGACATCGAAGCCCGCCATTGCTGCGATCTGTGCAATACCGGCGCCCATTTGTCCTGCTCCCAGGACACATATATTTTTAATTTCCATGAATTTCCGTCTAGATTGAGATTGCCTGGCAGTTCCTTATCAGAAACGTTACTCGAATTCTGCTATTTACTGCACAAAGTATCCCAGAATATTTTGGCCTGAAATAACAGTTAACTAACTTGAGTACCGTTTTGAATTCGCACTATAGGATAGATATTACTGTCATATAATCCGGATTTAAAGTAATCTAGCCCATATGACAGTTTATATTGTGATAGGTCCAACCAAGGGATCGTTTAAAAATAACTTCACATAATCTATTTGCAAAAGTCCTAAAAGCAATCAGCAATGTCCGGTTAGGTTTTATCATTCAGCTTCTGCTTAGCAAAAAACCTAACCGGACGTTGCTGAAAAGCACGGGACATTTTGCAGATAGAACGTGACAGCAACGTGTTTCCTTTTCATGAATGGGAAACACTTGACTAATATTTGAGCCGACCCTAAGCCGAATTCAGGAGGAAAGAGTGACAATTGATGAAAAAGATTTCTTCAGGGAGGCAACCCTTAGAATTTGTGGAAGTCTTGATCTTGAAAAAGCCCTGCATGAGTGTTTTTTATATATTCACGAATTTATTCCAGCCGGACAGATCCAGTTTCATGTCTACCATCATAAAGCTGGCATTGTTGAGACCGTTGCAGTTGCACCTGCTGAGTATAGCGGGATCTGCCCAATGAAAACCCAGCTATCAGCCCAGGGGCGGAAACAGGTTGTAGATCAACGTTCCCGGCGTGTTCGCATCATAGAACGCCTGGGTGCCGACCCCGTCACCAGTTCCATTTCGCAGAAACTGGGGGCATCTGACCAGTCTGGTATCGTCATGGATCTGGTGCTTGAAAGAAAAATGCTGGGCGTATTCAGCATTTTTAATAATGGCCGGGAACCGTTTACACAGGATCATATTCACCTCCTGAGCCTGTTGAGCAGCCCTTGTGCCATCGCCCTGACAAATAGTATCCGGTATCGGGAGTTGACAACCTTCAAAGATCACCTCATTGATGACAACCGATACTTCCAGGATGAACTGAGCAGAATGGCGGGGGAAGATGTAGTGGGTGCCGATCTGGGACTGAAAGGGGTGATGGACATGGTTCGCCAGGTTTCACCTACGGAGAGCCCTGTACTTCTGCTTGGGGAAACCGGTACAGGCAAGGAGGTCATTGCCAATACGATCCACAATCTGTCATTGCGCAGCGACGGTCCTTTTATTCGCGTGAATTGCGGGGCCATTCCTGCCACCTTGATCGACAGCGAACTGTTCGGATATGAAAAGGGCGCATTTACCGGGGCTGTCTCCCAAAAACGGGGGCGCATTGAACGTGCCCATGGGGGAACGCTTTTCCTGGATGAGATTGGGGAGTTGACACCGGAAGCACAGATCAGGCTCTTGCGAGTCCTTCAGGAAAGAGAGATCGACCGGGTTGGGGGAACCCAGACGATTCGGGTGAATATCCGGATCATTGCCGCAACCCATAGGGATCTTGAAGAGATGATGGCACAGAACAAGTTTCGTGCAGACCTGTTTTTCAGGCTCAGAGTTTTTCCCATTACGATTCCGCCTTTACGAGAACGAAAAAACGATATCTCGGAGCTGGTAAATCATTTTATCCAAAAGAAATCCAGGGAGATGAAACGGCTGCAGGCTCCTTTTCCTGCTCCAGGCGTTATTGACAGACTCACGGCCTATCACTGGCCGGGGAATATCCGGGAACTGGAAAACGCTGTTGAACGGTCCTTGATTTTAGATCGGGGGAGTCTGCTCTATTTTAAGGAGATCAATGAGAGTTTAGTAAAAAATGATTTACAGGTGGATTTGGCTCTGGAAGATATCCCTCCCCTTGATGTAGTGACGGCAAAACACATTCAGCATGTCCTGGATTTATGTCATGGACGCATCGAGGGTGAAAAGGGCGCGGCCAGAATTCTCAATATCAATCCTTCCACGCTGCGGAAGCGGATGACGAAACTCAAAATCCCTTTCGGGAAAAAGTTGTCGCATTATTAGACCCCTTCTGTAAAGACCACCTCTCGATTCAATTCCGATCAAGCAACGATTGTTACGAATTCGAGATTGGCGACGTCTACGTCTACAATCTCGAATTGCTCGGTTTGCTTACTTATTGAGCACCTCATCCCGTAGAACGCGTCGCAGAACCTTTCCTACTACAGAAACGGGCAGTTCATCCCGAAACTCTATGGTGCGCGGCCTTTTATAACCAGCGAGGCGCTCTTTGCAAAACTCGAGCAGTTCCTTTTCGGTGGCGGATTTGCCTTGCACGAGTTGTACGAATGCTTTGACCGATTCACCACTTTTTTCGTCGGGGATTCCCACCACAGCAGCGTTTTCGACTGCTTCATGGCCATAAAGCACCTCTTCCACCTCTCTTGGATAGCAATTGAATCCACCCACCAGGATCAGATCCTTCTTGCGATCGGTGATGGTAATGTAGCCCTCGTCATCAATATTACCGATATCACCGGTGAGGAAGAAACGTCTGCCGTCGATTTCCCGGAACACCTCTGCATTTGCTTCAGGCCTGTTCCAATAGCCCACCATCACTTGGGGGCCGTTGATAGCGATTTCTCCGTCTTCTCCCTGAGGTAGCTCTATCAGGCCGGTTTCCTGATCGACAATCTTGATGTCTGTACTGGGCACCGGAAAACCGATGGATCCCATCTTTCTTTTTTCGAGGCTGGTTGGGTTGAGAGCGGCGATGGGTGCTGTTTCACTGAGGCCATAACCTTCGAAAATAATGGCCCCGGTTTTCTCTTCAAACTTCTTGGCGGCTTGCACGGGCATCGGAGCGCCACCCGATCCACAGGCCAGCATTGAGGTGAGATCGAATTTATCCAGCAGTGGATGATTGGTAAAGGCCACGTAGATAGTGGGTACCGCAATAACGAGTGTTGCCCGGTACTTCTGGACCGCTTCCAGTACTCCGGTAAAAGGTGGGTCGCCATCTCTGGGATTGGGAATACAGATCAGCCGACTGGCTGTCGCGCAGGAGGCCAGCATCACCACCGTCATTCCGAAACTGTGATACCATGGAAGTACTCCCAGAAAACAATGAAACCCGCCACCTCTCAGAGGCTCTGGTGCCGCCCCCGGTTCATGGGGAAAGCTCATCCATTTGGAGACGGCTTCAACATTATGGGTGAAACTGGCATGTTTGAGGGCGGCGCCTTTGGGGACACCAGTGGTGCCACCGGTATAGATGATCAATGCCAGGTCTTCATGTGGATCAATTTGCACGTCTGGAGGTTCAGGCCTGGCTGCGGCAACAACATCATCGAACATCAGATGACCCGGTTCATGTTGTTCAGCCTTGGGGATTTTCCCCAGTAGCCCACCCAGGAATCCTTTGAAAGCCGGCAGGTAGGATTTGATGTTGCAAACGACCACAGTTTCGATTTCGGTGTTTTTGATGGCCTTGAGGCTGGTTTCATAGAACTCGGGGTGGTCCATCACAAAAACAGCCTTGGCACCGGCGTCGTTCAGCTGGTAGTTCAGTTCATCAGCAGTATAGAGGGGATTACAGGTTACACAGACGGCGCCGGCCTTGAGAATGCCAAAATAGATCGCAGGGTATTGGGGAAGATTAGGCAGAAAAATCGCGACGCGATCCCCCTTCTTGATCCCTTTCGAGGCCAGAAAATTGGCCACCCGATCCGCAGTATTCTTCACCTGGGCGAATGTGCGTTTGCCGTCGCTAAAGATGGTGTAGACGTTATTCGGATATTTTTTTGCTGTTTCATCCAGAAGGGAGAAAACAGGTTTCTCATATCCGGATACTTCTCGGGGAACGCCTTCGGGCCAGTGTGGAGTCGGCCATGGTTTTAGTGTCATTTCTGATGCCTCCAGCAAAGGGTTGGGAAATCGGATCTCTCATGTCATTTCTGACTAAGCGTTTTTAAATGTAAAGTGTTCGTATTAAACATTGTTTATACAGTATCCGCTTGTTTGTAAACAAAATCTTTCAGCGAGGAAAAAATGGTTACGCCATGGCCTCAATTTGCCGCACAATGGTTTCAGCACCGCTGTCTAACCTCTCCAGGTTTTTGAGACCAAAATAGAGCTCATTGTCGAAAGCCTTCCTTCTATCCATCTGGTCATTCATTTTAGTGATTACGGGCGTCGTGGAAAAAGGAACAATCCGTCGCTGTGTCTCGGCGATACAATGGCTGATCTCGAAAATCTGTAGTGGGCTGGCGTCAATAATGCTCAAATCCAGATCTTCGAGAACCACTTCACTGTCTTTTTGTGTCAGTTGAAAGATTTTGAATACTTTGTCCATGTTGATGGTGTTCTGCAGAAAGTGTTGGGGTTCCAGGCCAAATTCACGGCCAATAAAATCGAGCGCATCATATGTCCTTTCGTTTTGTCTTAATTTTTTACGCAGGAACACCACAAAACCTGCAATAGCTTGCATCTTTTTATCCTGCACTGGGGATTTAGCCCAGGAGTTAACAAGAGAAAAGCTGTCCTCGTCATTCCGATATTGGAACAGGATGGTTTTGGGTTTATTGCTTAAAACGGTCATGACAAGGTCCTTTTCAATAGCTCTGGCAGTAGGAATTCCAGGACTGTCCAACTGAAAGTAGTCATGGGTCAAAATTTCGAGGTAGCGGATCACCTGCATTTTATAAACGATCCGATCAATTTTGCTAGTGGGCGAGCAGCAGATCAGATTGTGGATGCTGCAACCTGAGAGAATGGTGTGTTCAATGACGTTTTCCGGGCTGTCCAGCAAATAGTTTCCAGTCGCATTTGTTTCGGTAATGTCTCGCGGTGTGTTGTGGAGATTGTCTGAAATGAGAATGCAGTGGCACGCTATGGCATTCTCTTGCATCCAGTGTTTATGCTTTTTCATTTTTTCAGCCATGCCCAAGGCGATTGCTTTGCCAAGGAGGATCCCGTTTCCAATGGAGGTTGTGCCACCGAGAAAGAGACCTTTGCGGGTGGCATCCACCATTTTAAACAACCAGGGGATTTCCTGGCTTAATGGTAATCCCCTGCTGACCACAGGAATTCCTTTGTTCAGCACACCGGCACAGGAAGAAAAGAGGACAATGTTTATGGGGTGCCGATTCAGTTTTGCAAAGAGGTTTCCCAGCGATTTCATGGCGATATCCAGGCAGTCGGACATGGAAGCCGATACATCCAACATGATGCAGACAGGTTTCTTGAGCGATTTTTTGATCTCTTGGGGCAGTTCGATGTGTTGGGGGGATATTTTAGGATTGTCCGGTTTTTCCCCCAGAAAAACGGACTCCCGTTCCCATTGCTGCCAATCAATTGCGCTTTTATCCGGTAGAGGATCGAAGTGAAAGCCCACCTTGCGCTGTAGTTTTTTGGAACGGTCGCCGATCAGGAAATCTGCTAAATCCGCAATTCTCTCTTTTGGCAAATCGGGCAGGTCTTGCAGGGTGTTGGACACTTTCTTCAAGAGGACATCCCGTTTTTCGCGGGGTTGACGGTAATAGGAAGCTGCATAGAGATAGCTCGTGAGATGATACCGGAAGCGAACCGTCTTCAGCAGTGTTTGGTCTGGAGCTGGATGCCGCTGCAGCTTGGCCAGGTTGATGATAATCCGGTTCCCACTGTCCAGGGCCAGCGATGGAATAGTGATTTGCGGGTTTTTACTGCGGCAAATAGTTTCGAACAGTTTGTCCAGCTTGTTGATGTTCAGGGGGACGGTTCCGGCTTCAATCCAGCTGAGTATCGTGGCATGATTGTCCCGCTTGGTTTGGGCCTGAATCTTCCTGTGAATGTTCCCCTTGGAGAGGTGCAGCTTCTGGGCATGGGGCGGGATATCCAGAATTTGTGTCAGATAGTCGGTCAACAGACTCAAGAATTTATCATTCTGAGCGTTGGCTTTTTCAATGATCACATCATCGACGTCCAGGCTCTCGTCGATTTCCACCGTCAGCAGATCATAGGTCATGATCATGATGATCAGTCGAGACAGGGCGAGCAGAATGGGGGTCTGCTTTGAGAGGCGATCTTTGTGTGCCAGGTATTTCTTGTGTTTGAAATCCAGGTTTGAACCGGTGGTGTATTTCCGCAGGTCAAATCCAAATGTTGCCGGAAAAAAGTATTTCAAATCTTTCCGAATCAATTTGGTTCCTTCTGCCTTATTGAAAAAGGGTGTGTCAGGCCGGTTGATGCAGAAGCGGGCCATCTCATCACAGATTTCAGAAACCAGATGGGCCTGTCTCTTCTCTGCAATTTCCAGAGAGATCTCTTTCAGACGTTCGACTCTGAATGTTAAAAAGGATTTGAGACTGGCATCCATTGATTTGAAACCCGGTTCTGGATTAGAAGATCTGTCAACGAAGTTGTGATTTAATTGTCGATTTATTCGATAATTTAATGCATCGGATAAGTATCGTCAATTAGTGTCAAAAAAAAGGGGGCTCGGTCAATTATTTGCCCTGATTAATGGCAAAAGGTATTGTTAATAAGGGTTTCAAGGCATAAAATATTATTTGTAATAATGTTCAGAAGGGCAAGAAATATTCCGGAATTAAACAGGCATTCGAATGATTAAATGAATCCAATCCAGCAGAGATGACGGGGTTCATTGAAGTAAGGGTCGGCTCATAAATTAGTTCACATTCTGTTTGCAAAATGTCCAGTGCTTTGGGGACTTTTGCAAATAAATTATGTGAACTTATTTATGAACGATCCCTAAAAGCAAATTATTGCAGGCCGGGATTTGTGCGAAACAGATGTCTGCCGGTTCGGAATAGAAAAAAATTATGGCGCAAAAAAAAGATCAGATTGCTGCAAATGGAATTTTCAAGGGAGGCAATGAAACTGAATATCTGATTGATATGTTTCCGGATTCTCCACATTTTCTAGGCAAAAAGATCTACTATGACCGCTCTGGGAGAAGACAAGCCCGCAAGCTCAAGGATCTGCCTGATCTGAGTGAGATCAGGGAATCGGTGCACAAATTCTCGGAGCGTGAAAACTATGACAACAGCCGCAAAAAAATTGTCCGCTATCTGAAAAAGTTTCCCCAATCTCCCGATCTGCACGCTCTCAAATCCATCCAGATATACAATGATATGACCCAGGGTGGAATTATGGAGCCAAAGATCGATGTTCTGGGAGGGGCACTGATCAGAATGGCTAAGGCTCTGCACAATGGGGGGTTGAGTATTTTCAACGTGAACTGGTTCATTAATATTTATCTCGCTTATCTTGAGTTGATCAGGGAAAGGTTTGTTCGAGAATACAATATGGGTGTTCAGCACAGGGATGCAGAGGTTCGGCTCTCCTCTGAAAAGCTCTACCCCAAAATTGCGAAGGTTCCATGGCTGGTCGATATCAAAAATAATATGAGAGCCCTGGCCACACTGAATTACAAATTAAAAGGCTCCGCATTCATTTCAGGAAACATAACCAAACTGGAACTGCTGAAGGCATGTGAGGCATTTAGCAAAAACAGGGTAGATCGAGTGATCTCCCCCGGAAAAAAGGCAGGCCATATTGTTTTGATTGTCCTGACCCTGAATGTCTTCTTCAGTAAAATCCCCATCCTCAGAAATCTGGTTCATGATATACTGAAGGCCGTTCCTGATCTGTCACGGGATCTTGTTTTACAAAAACAGATGATCTTGAACACAGGCAGTATATTTGATTTCAAAGTCGCTCTCGCCAGTGGTAATTTGAAACTTGCCACGGATCTGGCTGACAATCTCTTTATTCGTTCAAACAAGATCATCAACGACCATCTTGAAAACGCTTTCCTGATCAAGATGTTTGAAGTAGATCCGCTACTCAAAGCCATCTGGGTTGCGGTCGAGGCGGTCCACCTGGTTGACAACAAAATTGCGAAGCAGAGACTGGAGAAAGCGCGGAAACTGGTTAAGATATTATTGGGCGAGCGCTGCCGTTTCAAACCGGTTGCGGAACCAGCTGCCCAACTGCAGAAAAAAATCAACGATCTGTTATTTGAAATCGGAATAAATGAACCGCCCACTATCCATACCGTCCTATCTTAAAAAATCATGTCTCTCTTTTTACTGGTTGTTTTAGTTCCATTAGCTTTTGTGATTGGTATTGGTGCCAGCGCCATTGGCGTGACTGCCTGGTTCCTGATGGTACCTGTGTTGTTTGTGCTTTTTGGGTTTGATCTGTATCTGACCCTCTTCATCAGTCTGTCGATTGACTGTGGAAACGCATTGATCATGACGGTTATCGCAGGCCAGAATCAGCAACTGGATCTTAAACAGGGTCTCAGATTGTCCCTCTTTGCATCCGCTGTTGTTATTCTGGGGGTCTATCTGGGAACGATGTTTATCCCTGAGAATAAAGAACTGTTTAAAAGCCCCTCAGCATTTGCGACCTTTCTGTTTGGACTGGGCTTTGTCCGGCGGGGGATTAAACAGGGGCGGCTGGAAGCAGACAGTCATGCATCCGTAAAGGATCCCGTTGTATCTGTTTTACCAGTTTCTGGCGGCCATAAATGGTTCAGTCGAGCCACTCTTCTCTTTCCTGGTGTGTTTTCAACCGGCCTTCAAAGCGGTCTGTTTGGAATAGGCGGTGGGATGATGTATTCAATTTTTCTGATGTTCTGCCGGGCATATCCCACACTTAAGGCGACAGGTACTGCCATGCTGATCTCCCTGATTTCAACGTTGATTGCCGGGACCGGGATCTTTTTTCAAATTCCTGCAGCCCATAACATCGACAGGCAGAAAATTATTCTGATTTTACTGCTGGTCCTGTTCTCCATGATAGGTACGATCTCCGGAGCCCGCATCGCTTACTCTCTTTCTCTCAGAAAACTCAACTACCTCATTGCCAGCGTAATTATATTTGCTGCTTCACTGGCTATTATCCAGGGGCTGATTATCGGATCTTGAAAACTCATTTTGCAGGTCCGTGTCAAAAGGTTGCAGAGAAGGACGATACGGTATTTTTGCCCGGACATTTGTTGTGGTCCCTGCCAGGATGCTTGCGGGAGCCTGTTTTCGGTTGACATGGGTGGTAAATTCCAGGAGCATGAAACAACGCGCCGCAAACCGGGTTGTAGATTCAAGACAGGTCTTCTTTCTGTATTAGATGGGGTGTGAAGAACTACCTGCCTTTTTTTTTGGGGGGGGTCTTATAACATAACGGTTAATGAGATTGATCATGAAACGACTACCGGAAGGGTTCTCGCTGTTTCTTAAAAAAGCCTGTCCGACCTGTGTCCTGATAGAACCGCTGATTCAACGGATGTCAGACGCAGGGCTTCCTCTGACAGTATATTCCCAGGATGATCCATTGTTTCCTACAGGCTTCGCGAGGATCATTGATGATGTGAATCTTGAATATTCATTTCACCAGCGCATTGAAACCGTACCCACACTCATTCTAACCCGGGAAAATAAAGAGGTTGCAAGACTGGCGGGTTGGCACAGGGAAGAGTGGCAAGCGTTGACCGGATTGAATGAATTGGGCGCCGATCTGCCCGGGTACCGTCCAGGATGTGGCGCTCTGAATATGGAACCTGGCAAAACGGAGGAGCTGGCGCTGCAGTTTGGCGCTGTAAAATTGGCAGCCAGGCGAATTGAAGTGGCGACGATGGTCGATGAAATGGAAACCTGTTTCGAAAAAGGGTGGACAGATGGATTGCCGGTGATTCCACCCACACCACAACGGGTGGTTTCCATGCTACAGGGTACCCGGCGGCAACCGGATGAGATCGTTGGTGTGATTCCACCAAACAATGTCGCCTGCAGTGTCGAGAAAGTGGCCATCAATGCAGTGATGGCAGGTTGTAAACCGGAGTACTTGCCTGTTGTGCTTGCTACAGTTGAAGCTGCCTGTCTGGATGAGTTCTGTATGCACGGGCTCCTGGCGACGACCTATTTTTCGAGTCCGGTGGTGATCGTCAATGGCCCGATCCGCCAGGCGATTCAGATGAATTCAGGTGTTAATGCGCTTGGGCAAGGTAACAGGGCAAACGCAACCATAGGCAGAGCACTACAACTGGTGATCAGAAATATCGGCGGTGGTGTGCCCGGTGGGGTGGATCGCGCGACACTGGGCAGCCCCGGTAAATTTACGTTCTGCTTCGCCGAAGATGAAGAGAATTCACCCTGGGAATCTTTGTCCGTTCAGAAAGGATATGCACCTGATACTTCCACGGTGACTCTATTTCCCGGGCACGGTGTTCACGAAATATTTGACCAGCTCTCCCGAACCCCTGAATCCCTGGCTCGTTCGATGGCCGGATGCCTTGCGACGGTGGTTCATCCAAAAATCAGTATGGCCGCTGATGCGGTGGTTGTCGTTTGTCCGGAACATGTATCCGTTTTCAAGGCAGCCGGCTGGTCGAAACAACGACTTCTCGATGAGCTACACAGCCTTTTACAGATGTCGGGGCGGCAAGCCGTGAGGGGAGCAGATGGTATCGCAGAGGGCCTGCCAGAATCGTTTGCAGCTGATCCACAGATTCCGAAATTCAAAACAGACGGACTGATGATTGTTCACGCCGGTGGCCCCGCAGGTAAGTTCTCAGCTGTTATCAGCGGCTGGGTTGCCAGCGGAGCAACAGGCAGTCAGACTGTGACTAAGGAGATTGAATAATGAAAGAGAATGCAGTACTACTTGACCCGACAGCGGAACTGTCACCAGCGGAACGGGAACTGTTACCCCGCCCGGAGAATTTAAGCGGCAAGACCATAGGCCTGCTGGATATTTCAAAGGCCCGGGGGGAGGTTTTTATTAACCGTTTGGGCGAATTGATGGCGGCTGAGGGATTGTCAATTCGACACTACAAAAAACCGACCTTTGCCAGGGTTGCGCCACTTGAGCTCTACCAGCAGATTGTGATGGAATGTCAGGTAGTGGTTGAAGCCCTGGCCGACTGAGGTTCCTGCACATCATGCAGTGTGCATGATATCATGGCGCTGGAAAACAGGGGGATTCCCAGTGTGTTTATTGCGTCGGACGAATTTGTCGATGCTGCCCATGCCCAATCCGTGGCTCTCGGGTTTAACCCGGCTGCTGTTTATGTGCCCCATCCGATTCAGGATCGAACGGATGAGGAGATGAAAAGACTGGCAGAGGATGCATATGCTGAAATCATTCGATCCATCAGTTCTGAAGGATGAAGACAAATCCATTCTTTGACCTATACGGTATTTATCTGTTATATTAGGTGGTTATAAATTGATATTGATAAAGACAGTTGGAAATGGAATAATGGGTTCAATTTTTCCGGTAACTGAGGATAACCACCGAACAATACCCGGCACTGAACAGCAGTTAATTGTCTGTAAAATCTGTTGGTTATCCAGATTGTGAATCAATTAAGGGTCGGCTCATAAATTAGTCAAGTGTTTCCCATTCATGAAAAGGAAACACGTTGCTGTCACATTCTGTTTGCAAAATGTCCAGTGCTTTGGGGACTTAGGGATCGTACAAAAATAACTTGGCATAATCTGTCCGCAAAAGTCCCGTAAAGATTGGACATTCTGCAGACAAAAGGCCAAGTAATTTTTGAGCCAACCCTTATGCAAATAGAATATGTGAAGTTATTCATGAACGATCCCTAAGCATTTGAGTAGAAATGGCTGTTAATAAAGATATCAGGATTTTAGTTGTGGATGACTCCATCGGAATAAGGTTGGCGGCAAAAAAAGTATTTCAGAATCTTGGGTTTATGCAAGTCTCTGTCGCCGATGATGGAACGACGGCCTTGGAGGAGCTTAAGAAGGAGCCATTCGAATTGGTGGTTGCCGACTGGAATATGCCTAAAATGTCAGGCATTGACCTTCTGAAAGCCATGCGTGCCGAGAAATCCCTTGAGAACATACCTTTTCTGCTGGTGACGGGCGATGACAACCAGGATAATATCATGGAGGCTATCAAAGCCGGAATCAGCAATTTCATGACAAAGCCTTACGACGCTAAAGTTCTATCTGAAAAAATCGAACGGATTTTCACCTTTCAGGACGAACTTAACGGTCGCAACTCCTGATCCATTCTTAACGCGCTTTTGTAGCTCATCTACACTCCCCTGGCAGACATTAATTCCTGTTTTCCGGCACGTCTTCTACTCTCTCTGTTTTCTGAACTTGTTTTTGTTTTTAAAATCTGCAAGTGCCCGGACTGGATAGCTTGATGTTGAGAAATCAGTTGACATACCACTGTTTTTTTGAAATTAAGGGATCGTACAAAAATAACTTGGCATAAGTTGTCCGCAAAAGTTCCATAAAGACCGGACATTTTGCTGACACAATGCCACAGCAACGTGATTCCTTGACACAAATGGGAATCACTTGAGTAATTTTTGAGCCGACCCTAAACAGCTTTCATTGACATGGAAATCACAAAAGCAGACGTCGAATGTCAGCACCTCTAATTTTAGTGCAACTGTTACAACCCTTGCTTTGACATACCTGTTCTAAATCGGGCACGGTTTAAATGATTGATGGTCTTGAATGCAGGAGAATTCATAATGAAAACCCTTAAATTCATTTTTAGTCTGTCCCTGGTGTTACTCTATACCACAGTTCTTTTTGCTGAGCAGGTGGGAACGTTGACAATCCAAACAGGATTGCTTAAGCTGCGGCGAAGCCAGATGGACACTATCTACACCGATCCTGGCATCAGCATTCCGGTTGAAAACGGGGATGAGTTACAAACCGGTTTGAAAACCCGCGTCATCATCCAGATCACAGATCAATCCGATACCATTGAACTGTTCGCCAATACCTTTTTTACTGTGACAGGTATCAGTCAGGAAAAAAGCGAAGTGGCCATGCCGACAGGCAAGGCCCGTTTTCTGGTGAGTAAGCCGGTTAAGATGGTAAAGAAACAACGTCGTCGGTTCAGACTGCGAACCGCCAATGCAGTGATCGGCGTTAAGGGAACCGAGTTTGTAGTGGGTGTATTGAACGGTAATACCAACCTGTTGACGCTGTCGGGAATCGTCAGTCTGGCCAGTTTATCTGCGCCGGATATCGAGGTGAAGGTCAGCCCCAATCAAGCTTCGAAAATTCGAGCGAACCGGCCACCCACCGTGCCAGTTGATGTCCCTCCTGAAATCCAGCAAAAAATTATTGAGTCTGAAGATTCTGAATCCTTTGAGCAGGTCGAATTTGGTGATGAAAGCGAGGCGGCAGATGCAGAAGCGGGTCAAGGGAAGGAACTAAAATCGGAAGATGTCGAAGAGCTTGAGGAAGTTGATGAACAAGACATTGATGAATTGATTGAAGAGGTCAATGACGAAGTACAACAGATTCAGGAGGATGTTGAGGAAGCTAATACCAATCGCAGTATTGAATTCACAATCATTGACGAGTAAAAGGTGTGTTGCAGGCGAGCTGAATCAACAGAACCTGTCAATCCCCCAGAACGTGCCGATCCAGAACAAAACAGATGAAAGTCCCCTCGAAAACAGTCTCTGTGTCCCGCTTGACGGAGACCTGGACAGGACGTTTTTTCCCTTCTCCATATCCTCCTTCAGCAACGGCAATTACGGTTTCTCCTACTTTGACCGGCTTTTGAAATTTCACTTCTGCAGAGCCCAACACGACGTTGGGATCATTAACCGCTATCATGGCCGCAAAATCAGCCAGCCCAAAGATAAAACCGCCATGAACCAGGTCGTGATCGTCAACTGCCATATCTGAAGTTGTCGTCAACGAGACCCGACTACTCCCTTCTTTAACTTCCAGGGGTGTGCCACAAAGCTTCTGGTTAATATAATTGTGAGTATGTATCCGGTTTTCCATGGCGCCTTATTAGGATGTTGTTATCTGATACAGGATTTCCCTGGGTCACTCTGTGGAGGATCAGCGACAGGGAACTGCTGCTATAATTTCCCTGTCACGTATTGTTGCGAGCCTTTTCGATCAGCTCAAGCAGAGAGCTGATCTTGGGTTGGGGCTGAGCTCTTTTCTCCAATAGTCGCTGGAGCTGATCCTCTGTCAGATTCGCCCTGAGATAGGACATCACATCAAAAGACTCCCACCAGCAGTCGGAAATTTTCCAGCAGGGCAGATCATCATCACTACAGGTTTTGCAATAATGAAAAGATACCGATCCACCCAGTCTCGGGCAACGCCTTTCCAGCTGATCTCTGTTTGAATTCATGACTTAGGTGCTTTTTAACAGCTCAGGCTTGGGAAACGATTCAAAAATCTTTTCTGATTCCACCATCTCCGCATCGGACAGTTCAAAATCCTTTAGATCCCCGGCAAAATAGCGATCATAGGCCATCAGATCGATCAACCCGTGTCCACTCCAGTTAAAGAGGATTGTTTTCTCTTTCCCTTCCTCTTTGGCTTTATTGGCTTCATCGATGACACACGCCAGGGCATGGTTAGTCTCAGGGGCTGGAATGATTCCCTCTGTACGGGCCAGCAAAACTCCGGCCTTGTAGGCCTGCAGTTGTGTGACCGATTTTGGGTTGATCAATCCTTCAGAAACCAGTTGGCTGACGGTTGGTGCCATGCCGTGATATCTCAGGCCACCTGCATGAAACGGCGGTGGCACAAACGCATGACCAAGACTGTGCATAGGCAGCAAAGGTGTATATTTTTGTGTGTCACCGTGGTCATAGACAAAGGGCGCCTTGGTCAGGGTTGGGCATGCGGCCGGTTCAACCGGATAGATCTCCACCTGTTTGCCATTGATTTTGTCGTGCACAAACGGAAAGGCGATTCCCGCGAAATTGCTGCCTCCACCTGCACAGCCGATGACGATATCAGGGTATGCGTCGATTTTTTCAAACTGTTTCTTGGCTTCCAGCCCGATAATCGTCTGGTGCAGCATGACATGGTTCAGAACGCTGCCCAGTGAGTACTTGGTCGTGCCGGAGGGATCGCTGACCGCAGCTTCAATGGCTTCACTGATAGCAATCCCGAGACTTCCCGGGGTGTTGGGATCCCTGGCAAGCGCATCACGACCCGCTTGTGTCTCTGTTGACGGGCTGGCTATACAATTGCCGTTCCAGGCTTGCATCATCGATTTGCGGTACGGCTTCTGATCAAAACTGACCCGTACCATATAAACCAGGCACTCCAGTCCAAAATGGTTGCAGGCAAAGGAGAGCGCACTGCCCCACTGCCCGGCACCGGTTTCCGTGGTGATTCTTTTGGTTCCGGCTATCTTGTTGTAATAGGCCTGGGGAATCGCCGTGTTGGGTTTATGACTCCCCGGAGGGCTGAGACTTTCATTTTTAAAATAGATCTTGGCCGGTGTCCCCAGCGCCTTCTCAAGCTCAGTCGCCCTGACGAGTGGGGAGGGTCGCCAGATATTCAATGCCGCCAGAACCTCTTCCGGTATGTCGATCCACCGTTCGGAGCTGACCTCCTGCTCGATCAGGGGCATGGGAAGGATAGCTGCAAGTGCTTCCGGTCCAATCGGGTTTCCGTCCGGACCGAGTGGGGGGTTCATTTTGATATCAGCCAGGATGTTATACCATTGCCGAGGCATCTCGTCTTCAGTCAAGAATATTTTTTTAGGGGTCATCTATCTACTCCAAATTGACAATTGAGAAATTTGCACTTGCTCAACCCTATCAAATGGTTGGGTAAGTCCTTATCGTAAGAAAAATGCAGGGATTCTCCCCATACGGGTGTTTCTGTTTGTAAGAACAGTTTCTATATAGAAGAACACTCTGTCAACTGAAATCAGCTGGATTGTTTTCCGGTCGATACTACTTTCGTTCTTGCTGCGCCAGCTCGCAATTCAAGGCCGTCGCTTAATTTACCTCAAGCACTGTCGGAGGCGTGGCTCCAGCCAGTTGTATTCAAGAAGGGGTGCATGGTTAGTTTAGACAAGATACGAACCAGTATGATTTTCAGATTTCTCCACAAGGTTTGCGAACTTCCCCCCGCCTTGCAGTCATCTGTCAGTCTAATAGATGACTATGATGCGCATCCTTTTGTATAAACCCTCTAGAGATGTTGGGATGGTACTCGCTGTTTTCGTAACTTAAATATTTTCTAAAAAATAATTGCATTTTGACTAAAACTTGTGTAGGAATGCAATGTGTTGATTTGAAATAAGTCTAACCTTGTGATCTTTAGGTAATAGATTGTAATTGAAAATTAACTTTTCCAACATCAACTAATTTAGCAGAGCGAAAACAAGCGGAGGAAATGTATGCCTGAGACTGTCTCTGAAAGTGGTCCCAGTACAAATAGCAACATGCCCGATACCATGCCCAAGATATTGCTTGATAATGCAAGGGTCATGAAGGACAAGATTGCCATGCGGGAAAAGGATCTGGGGATTTGGCAATCCTGGTCCTGGAGTGAAATGGCGGCAGAAGTCAGAATGCTGGCTTGTGGATTGGCAGCCAAAGGATTTGCCAGAAATGATAAAATAGCCATCATCGGCGATAATCGAGCCCGGTTGTACTGGGGGATGGCGGCAGCTCAAAGCCTGGGTGGAATACCGGTCCCACTATACCAGGACTCGGTGGCCGATGAAATGGCAATTATCATCCAGGATGCAGACGTCCGCTTCGCTCTGGTCGAAGATCAGGAGCAGGTTGATAAGATGGTCGATATTTTTGACCAGTGTCCGCTGTTGGAAGAAGTAATCTATGATGATACCAAAGGGTTGTACAATTATGAACAATCCTACTTAAATGACTATGAGGCGATTATTGAGGCCGGGAAGCAGTTTGACAGCCAGAACCCTGATTATTTCATGCAGGAAGTGGACAAGGGGTCCGGTGCTGATGTTGGCATTTTTCTGTTTACTTCAGGTACGACAGGCAAGCCGAAGGGGGTGGTGATTACCCACGATAACATTGTCATTATCTCCCGGAGTAGTCTGAATTTCGATAAGATTACAGCTGATGACGAGATTGTTTCCTACCTGCCGATGGGTTGGGTGGGGGACAACCTGTTTTCCTTTGCCCAGTCTTATGTTTCCGGATATTGTGTTAATTGCCCGGAAAGCCAGGAGACAGTCCTGACCGATTTGCGGGAAATAGGACCCACCTATTATTTCGCTCCTCCGGCGATTTGGGAAACTCTCTTAACTCAGATTATGATCCGGATGGAGGATGCACCCTGGCTGCTTCAAAAACTGTTTCACTATTTTTTAGGCGTGGCTAAACGCTCAGGGATTAAGATCCTGAATAAAGAGTCGGTTTCGCTGAAAGAGCGCCTTTTGTATGCTTTAGGTTGGATTCTGATTTATGGTCCGCTGAAGAATAACCTTGGTTTCAGCCGGATACGTCTGGCCTATACGGCCGGTGAGGCGATTGGACCAGACCTTTTTGATTTCTTCCGCTCCCTCGGTATAAACATCAAGCAGCTGTATGGTCAAACTGAAGCCTACGTGTTTATCTGTTCTCAACCTGATGGCCAGGTGTATGCCGATACGGTTGGTGTCCCGGCGCCCGAGGGTGTTGAAGTTAAGGTGACGGACAAAGGCGAGGTTATCTACCGCAGTCCAGGGGTTTTTCACTCTTACTATAAGAATCCAGAATCCACTGCGGATACCAAAACCGAAGACGGCTGGGTCATGACTGGCGACGCCGGATTCTTCACACCGGAGGGACACCTCAAAATCATCGACCGGGTCAAAGATGTGGGGAAGATGAAGAATGGAGCGATATATGCCCCGAAATATATCGAGAACAAGTTGAAATTCTTTCCTTATATCAAAGAAGTGGTTTGCTTCGGAGATGGCAGAGACTATGCCACGGCCTTTATCAGTATTGATATGAACGCGGTCGGCGACTGGGCGGAACGACGGAATATCTCATATTCCGGATACCCGAGCCTGGCAGCCCACCAACAGGTCTACGAGTTGATCAAAGAGTGTGTTGAAAAAACGAACAGAGATCTTTCAGAGGATGAGCAACTCTGCCATTCACAAATCAAACGCTTTCTGCTGCTGCATAAAGAGTTGGATGCAGATGACGGTGAACTGACTCGAACACGGAAGGTCCGACGTAAATTCATCAACGAAAAATACCCGGTTTTGATTGACGCCTTGTTTTCTGATTTGGAGCACTGCTCCTTTGAGGCAGAGGTTCGTTTCGAAGATGGGAGAATCGGCAATATCCAGGCAGATTTGAAGATCTGGGAGACAGAGATTATTGAACCGAATGTGGCCAAGGAGGCAAAATGAGCGAAATAAATACTTCAGGCGACAAACGACAATTCGGTGAGGCAATCCTGAAAGTCGAGAATATCAGCCTATCCTTTGGGGGTGTGCAGGCTATCTCTGATGTCGGCTTCGAGGTTAGAAAAAATGAGATCCTGGCGATTATTGGTCCCAATGGCGCGGGGAAAAGTTCCATGCTCAATGTGATCAACGGCGTCTATCATCCACAAGTCGGGCAGGTCACATTTCAGGGTGAGACCCGTCATCAGATGAAAACCCATCACACAGCTGAAATGGGCATTGCCCGTACATTCCAGAATATCGCCCTTTTTCCCGGGATGACCGTTATCGATAATATCATGACGGGTCGTAATCTGAAAATGAAGGCGAATTTTCTGGAACAGGCCTTCTATCTGGGGAGATCTAAGAGAGAAGAGATTGAAAACCGGGAAAAAGTGGAAGAGATTATCGACTTTCTCCGGATTCAACCGATTCGCAAGACCCCTGTGGGCAGGCTGCCTTACGGAATGCAGAAACGGGTGGAGTTGGGCAGGGCCCTGGCTGCTGAACCGATTTTGATGTTGCTGGACGAGCCCATGTCCGGTATGAACGTCGAAGAGAAGGAAGATATGTGCCGCTTTATCCTGGATGTCAATGAAGATCTGGGAATAACGATCGTATTGATAGAGCATGATATGGGGGTTGTAATGGACATCTCCGATCGAATTGTGGTTTTGAACTACGGAGAAAAAATCGCATCCGGAACACCTAAAGAAGTGGCTGGAAATCAGAAGGTGATCGAAGCGTACCTGGGGGTTACCAAGTAAATTTTGTACGATCCCTGAGTTCCCTTTTTATTGAAAGGTGTAGATCTTAAATTTTTTGGTTTGTGTACTGGAATTTACCAAAGGAAAAATCAATGACATTCTTTTTCGAAGTATTAATAGCCGGACTTTTAACAGGAGTCATGTACTCCCTGGTCGCTCTCGGCCTGGTCCTGATATTTAAAGCATCTGGTATCCTGAATATGTCCCAGGGTGCCATGGCTCTGTTTGCTGCTCTGACTTTCGTCAGTCTGCTGGAAATGGGGTTAAACTACTGGTTAGCACTGGTCATTATTCTGGTAATGATGGTGGCGCATGCCTTCATTGTGGAAAGAGTGGTACTGCGTCCCCTGGTCAATCAGCCTCTGATTACCCTGTTTATGGTTACCATTGGCTGGGCGTATTTTCTGGAAGGATTTGCTCAGTTTCTGTGGGGGACGGTTGCCCATAACCTTGAGCTGGGAATTCCGGATGATGCCTTTTTCGTCATGGATGTGATGATCAGCCAGTTCGATATTGTAGCGGCTGTCGTCGCAGCAGTCCTGGTAACGGTTCTGGCAGTCTTTTTC